>Ga0209633_10006269_pt1 | contig 10213 bp, 11 predicted proteins | sample Cruoilmetagenom1_FD_187290 | JGI IMG/M metagenome (GOLD analysis project Ga0209633, IMG submission 187290) | Oil polluted marine microbial communities from Coal Oil Point, Santa Barbara, California, USA - Sample 1 (SPAdes) (version 2) | ecosystem: Environmental > Aquatic > Marine > Oil seeps ... | reverse complement strand
AGCATAAAAAGATAATAGATAAGTTATCTCATCTTTCAGATGATGAAGTGATAGAGTACTTTGTGTTTGAAAACATGGTGAAAAAAGAGCCTGATTTTTGCCCACTTTATAAGGACAATAAAAAGTGTCATGATACAACCGAGTTAAACTGCTATCTCTGCGCCTGTCCAAACTTTCGCTTTGATGATGAAAGCAGACACAAACAAGATAATAAAACTCTCTTTTCTTTTTGTTCAATAGAGTCAAAAGATGGTGACCAGTATATAGGAGAGGATGCTATACACCAAAACTGTTCAGCTTGTTTAGTACCTCATAAAAAAGAGTACATCAAAAAACATTTTTCAAGAAACTGGCTTCATATCATGAAAAATGTCCCTAGTAAAATATCATAACTTTTAATTTTCTTACATTGGTTGATTATTAACTGTACAATTATTTTTAAATTATCAATTTACTGCCTATTTTTTAATCAAAATTTTGTTTATTACTTTCCTATTTCTTGATTCATATCAATAAAATATTTTTATATGTATCTGTATAATTATAAATATAAAAATATTTATAAAGGAGGAATGATGACTTTTACAAACTCGTTGGAGTTATTGGCGTTTCACAATGTTGCGTATTCGATATATGCTGCGATGATTATCTCTATAATCGCATGGTTTGGATATAACTTAACACGTGACAAGAAGGCAAAATCGGTAGTGAGGATACCATTTTATTATTATATGGCATTTTTAGTGGCAGGGGGTGTTGGACACCATATCTTTACCTACAATACTATTCCATGGGTATCTGAGGATATCACAAGACATGAACAGACAGTAGATACTACTTATAACTTTACGATTGAGAAACATAAGTGGACTTTACCAGCTGAGAAAATAACTATAGAGTGTGGTCAACAAGTAGAGTTTGATGTTATGAGTAAAGATCTTATTTATGGATTTGGTCTTTTTCGCCAAGATGGGTCTATGGTGATGCAAATGCAAGTGAATCCAGGTAGTAGTAATGATATTTTATGGACATTTTTACACAATGGTGAATTTGACTTGACCTCAACAGAATATGCAGGACCAAACCAATACAGCCATGATGGAAAAACAGATTTGATGCGCGTAAAAAAGCTTATAAAAGTAGTTGGATGTAAAGAAGGAGGAGGTGTAAAATGAGTTTTGTAAATACTTTAATGAATGGGACGAACTTCGACCATAAGAGTTTAAATGCACTTCAAAAAGTCACCTTGCGTGCAGTAGTCATGAGTTTCCTTTTCTTTGGATTGGTGGCTATTGAAGGGATGATTATGCGGATGGTCTCTACAGGATCTGCTAACCCACTTCCTGAGATGTTCTCTCACCCTGAGCATTACTTCTCCATCATGACCGTGCATCCGATAGTAGGTATCTTTGGTTCTACCTATCAGCTTGTCTTTGCAGCGTTTATGTTTTTAGTACCTTACCTTACTAAAAAACCACTATATAGTGTAAAATTAGCAAACTTTGTTTGGTTATCTATCACGATAGGTACAGCATTGGCATGGATAGCGGGTTTTGTATGGCAGTATGCACCACTTTATACACTTTACTGGCCACTTCCTGCAGATACAGAGCAGTTTCAACTCATCGGTGGCATCGTATTTATCTTGGGTGTAGCACTTATCATGATAGGTACTTTTGGATTTATCTACAATATCTATGCAACGATTTTTGCACGTGTTGGTGTCCACAAAGATAAAACAACCAAAGAGCTTCTTATCTCTGGTTTTGGTATCGATGGTATGCTTAACCTGTGGAACAAACTAAGAGGAAAACAGCCTTACTCAAAAGAGCCTGCTTTAGCACTTCCAGTAGTGGCGATTTTCCGTGGTACGGTTGATACTTTCTTAGATGCTGTTGTTATCCTTGGTGCGGGTCTTCTAGTACTGGTTTATCTTATTTTCGATGCGAGTGGAGCACCTTTAAATGTAGCAACTATTGATGCGCTTCTTTATAAGAACTTCTTTTGGTGGGGACTAGATCTCGTTGCTGATGGACTTGTTCTTATCTATGTTGCTGGTTCATGGTATCTACTAGCAACGCTGATTACTGGTCAAAAACTATTTATGGAAAATGTCGCTCGGGCAGCCTTGATGCTTGAACTCTTAGTCTCTTGGATGGTATGGTCACATCATCTTCTTGGCGATCAAGGTCAACCTGAGATGATGAAACTAATCTCTGGTGAGATGGTGACTGCATTTGAACTTCTCACACAAGGTTTAGCACTCTTTATCACACTTGTGACGCTTTGGAAAGCAAGACCACTAAAAATGACTATGGAACTTAAGTATCTTCTTGGTGGTTTAGTAGGATTTGGTTTGGCAATCCCTGCTGCGATTATTCAAGCAGATATGGGGATGAATAGAGTACTTCACAATACCCAATGGATTATCATGGCACATGTGCATATTGCTCTGATTGTTGGACTCTATATGACACTATATAGTGCCCTCTATGTCCTATGGCCACTGGTGACAAACAACACAAAAATGTGGTCAGCAAAACTCTCAAATACGCACTTTTGGATGTACCTTATCGGTGGTATCGGAATGGGTGCCTTTGGTGGTATGGCAGGGCTTGATGGTATGCTTAGACGACACCTCTACATCAATGGTGAGTACAATACTTACATGATTTTAGCGGCTATTTGTGGCTCTATGATACTCATCGCATGGGCAATATTTTTATTTAATGTCGTCATGTCTGTGGGTGTAAAAGGACTCATCGGTATCTTTTTACCAGCAGAAGACAAAACAACTTCTTACGGTTTGGAGGATACTTTACCATCTCCTGAACCAGAGTTTAGTAAAAAATAGTATAAAAAGAGTGGGGATATCCTCACTCTTCTACATAACAACAGGGAGAGATAGTTGATATACTTAAAACGCGTTGCATTTGAGATAAAAACAATTGGTTTGTATGATTTAATCTTGCAAGATGTGCAAAAAATAGCTGGCAAAAATAGAATCAGCGAAGATGAAATCATAGAAATCATAGAGAAAAATCCAGAGATTTTAAGAGACTATAAACAGATTAATGTTGAGTACAACATCGGCAACATACACATCAAAGATATCCCTATAGAGACACTGCCAACAACATGCCAAGAGAAGGCACAAAAAGTCAATAAAAACTTAGAAGAGCTAAGAGAGTTAGAAAAATATACCCTAGACTTTGAGCAAAGCTCCACCCTTGTTATCATCTTTTCGATTGAATTTTTTGTCCTTTTTTCGGTACAATACTTCATCGTACTGCTTGACTTAAAAGCATGGCAATGGTGGATTTATGGAGTGTTTGCCTCTTCTGTGTTGATTGCATGGCTTTATGGGAAAAAAGAGAGTAAAAAGTTTAGGGAAAACAACATCATATTTGAAAATCTTTATGAAAAGACACTTATCATGATAGCAGCATTAGAAGAGCAAGAATGTATCAAAAAATCTGACCTTATTATCATGGAGGGGGAAGAGCATGTCTAAGACCCTCAACTTCTCCTATAAGTGGGATAAAGAACTCTTTTTGAGAGCTTCTCATGAAGCCTATAAATATGAGATGAAACACTCACCTAAACGATTTTTAGGGTGGCTATTTATCGCGATGACACAGTTTGGTGTCATCGCTGCTTTTAAGGGTGCACCCATAGGATTGCTACTTGTTTCTACTTTTTTAGTAGTTTATTGGTATTTTTTTCGCTGGGGAATTCGCCGCTATATACTGGCAAAATCTTTTGACAAAGAGATGCGATATCATGTGTCTATGGATGAAAAAAAGATTCAAATTAATGACAATAGTATCGCGTGGGAACATATCTTAGAGGTTATTTCACTGGAAAAAGGATTTTTACTACTTTCAACTGATGCATTTTTCTTCTTTCCAAAACCTGCTTTCAAAGATATGGATGAGAGAAATCTCTTTACCGAGATAGTAAAAGCACATGTTAAAAGATACACAAAGGATTAAAAATGGCTTGGATTTATATACTGTTGATACTCATCTTTTTAGCAGTCATCGTAGTAATCGCAATGACTGCTGATAAAGAAGATATGGATAGCTAATCTTCTTTATCCATTATTAGTTTCTTACAAACTCTGGATAACTCTCTAGTCCACACTCTTCAAAATCAAGGCCTTGTTGTTGATCATCATTTTCAGCTCTAAAAGCTAAAAATTTATTGATGATAAAAATTACTACATAAGAGAGTGTAAAGGCTATTACACCCACTACTAACACACCTTTTAACTGCCCCCAGAAGGTAATGTCATCACCATTTGAAGCGAAGATACCAACAGCTAGTGTTCCCCAAATACCATTGACTAGATGTACAGAAAGTGCACCAACAGGATCATCTAACTGTAACTTATCAAAAAATGGCACCACAAATACAACCAATGCTCCACCAATAGCACCGATAAGAATCGGCAAATACATATTGTATAAGTCAGGACCAGCTGTGATGGCGACAAGTCCACCAAGTGCGCCATTTAAAATCATCGTGATATCAAGTTTTCTATACTTAAACAACATCATCAATGAAGCCACAATAGCACCAGCTAGTCCAGCTGTATTTGTGTTCATAATCGTCTTTGCTACTAAATCAGCATTTTCTTTTGTGCTTATTGATCCAACAGAACCACCGTTAAATCCAAACCACCCTATCCATAGAAGCATCGCACCCAAAACAACAAGAGGAATATTTGATGCAGGGATAACACGGATTTTACCCTTGACATATCTTTTATATCTAGGTCCTATTATCATGATAGCAGCCAAAAGTGCCCATCCCCCTGTAGAGTGGATAACAGTTGAACCAGCCAAGTCGTACATACTAAGCTCTAAAAAAGTATCTTTAAGCAGGTTTGCACCCCAAGTGATATTGACTATCAAGGGATATATAAACGCACCCATCAAAACGGTAAAGATTGAAAGAGGGAAGATTTTCACCCGTTCACTCACGCCACCACTCATGATATTGATAGCTTTTCCAACAAATGCCATCTGAAAGAGAAATGCCGCCCACTTGCTCATGGAGTCATTGTCCCACGAGCCAAATGCAATATCATAACCAACAAGAAGAAAAGCCATAGAGGCAACGGAATATATCATCATATTGACCGTAAGCACTGTAGAAACGTTTTTCGTTCGTACGATTCCTGCCTCTAACATGGCAAATCCAGGTACCATAAAGATGATAAGTGTCATCGCAAAAAGGGCAAAAAACGTGTCGATTATATAAGCAAAATCTTCCATCTTTTATATCGCCTCTTCGTCTTCTTCACCAGTACGAATCCTAATAGTTTTCTCGATAGAAGAAACAAAAATCTTTCCATCACCTATCTTACCAGTCTTTGCCGCATCAGTGATAGCAGCTATCGCCTCATCAACATCATCTTCTTGAACGACCAATTCTATCTTAACTTTTGGCAAAAAATCTACCACATACTCAGCACCACGATAGAGCTCTGTATGCCCTTGTTGTCGTCCATATCCTCGCACTTCTGTGATAGTCATACCTGAGATATCTATCGCTACTAAAGCATCTTTAACGTCTTCTAATTTAAATGGTTTGATAACTGCTTCGATTTTTTTCATGTGGGGTTCCTATTTTATTGTTTTCTTTTGCTAGAGCAAAGCCCCAGCAAAATGCATTGCAACTAAAGCACAATGCAGACGCACCATGCCTTATTGTCATTGTATAATGATTAGTTATTATACAACTTTAGGAATTAAGGAGAGATTGGGTTTATAAACTACACTATTTACTTGGAAACTGCCTTATTTATAACCTGTTTTTCAAGAGGTCTATCACCTCTTGCAGTCTTAGTATTTTCTATCTTTTTAACAACATCATAGCCTTTAACTACCTTACCAAAGATAGTATAGCCACCATTAAGATGTGAAGTAGCAACTGTAGTGATAAAAAATTGACTACCATTGGTATTTGGACCAGCATTTGCCATCGCTAAAATACCTGGTTTGTTAAATAGCACATTTGGTGCATATTCGTTATCAAACACACCACCATAGATAGACTCACCACCTCGACCAGTTCCTGTAGGATCTCCACCTTGAATCATAAAGTTTTTGATGACTCTATGAAAAATGATACCATCATAGTAACCCTTTTTTGAAAGCTCGATAAAGTTTTTCACCGCTTTAGGTGCAATCTCAGGAAAAAGTTCTAACTCTATGTTTCCTTGGTTTGTTTCAAGTACCACTATCGGGTTTGATTTTTTACTAGCCATCGGATCAACTGCTTTTGCAGCTGTAGTTTCAGATGTGATTGGTGTTGCTTTTGGTTCAGCAGAACACGCCACAGAACCAATGAGTAATAATCCTACTAAAAATGTCTTTATCATGATAACCCTTACGCGATTAAGTCTGTTCGTTTGAACTTATAGACTTTATTTTTGATTTTTTCGAGTATTCCTGCACCGATAAGTTGTTTAAACATATTTACAACCGTTGGTTTTGATACATCTAGTGCCTCCATGATATCTTGGTATGAGCCGTGAAATATCTTCTCTTCATCAAGATTTTCGATGATAAACTTCAGTATCTCTATCTTTTTACCACCAACAAGTGCAGAGAGTGACTCAACAACATGCGCACAACCCTCTATCTCTTTTTTCTGAAGGATTGGAAGCATCACGGTATAAACAGAGTTGATTAAATCTTTAATGTTGATAGGCTTGATGATATAACCATCTACTTTGAGATTGATAGCATCTATCAAATACTCTGTATCTGTATGCGCAGTTGTGATGATACATGGAATATTTTTCTCATGATCATTTTTAAGCGATTTTATCATGTCTATACCATTCATCTTTGGCATGTTAATATCCACGACGATGATGTCAATAGGAAGAGAAAGTGCTTTCTCTAAACCCTCTTCACCATTCACTGCAGTATGCACTACTTTAACAAAATCATCCAAGATAAGCTTGGTTTGATTCATAACATCTACATCATCCTCGATGTACAATAATTCCAAATTTTTGAGACTATTTAAATCCACAAATTGCTCCTTTTTAAAGTCAATTAAAATTAATATTTGTGAACTATATCAATAGTTTTATAAAATTTTAATAAAAAAATGCAAAAAGTGTAATTTTTTTGGTATTTTGTACAAATAATTTGACAATTAGCCCTTTTTTAGGGGAAATTGATACTTTTTTTAGGAATATTTTTTTTTGATATTTAGAAAGATTTTAACTATTTAATGAAAATGTAGATAAATTTTATCTATTTTCTTAAACAGGTATAGCGATTTTAAACTCTGCACACATATACGCTTTATCATCAAACTCTTTTTGTGCATTTCGTACAGTCATCTCACCACTCATCTGTGCTTCTATAATCTGTTTTGACATATACAGCCCGATACCTGTTCCTGTCGCTTTGTGTTTAGTGGTGAAGTATGGTTCAAAAACCCTATCTATGATATGCTCTTCTATCCCACCACCATTATCTGCAAAGTAGATATTGACCGTTGGATTTTTACTGTGCACCTCTTTGATAGTGATATCTATCTTTTTATCATCATGCATCTGTTTATACTTAAAGTTATCTCTTGAATTATTGATAAAATTAAGAATGACTTGTGAAAATTCGTTTGAATAGCCATATATCGTGATACCTTCATCACAATGTACTTGTATATCGATATTTTCATCTTTACAGAAAAATGAACTCATCTCTAATGTGTCATGGATAGACTTGCTAAGATTGAAGTGTTCTTTCTCTTTAGAGGGAGAGAAAAAGTTTCTAAAATCTTCGATTGTATCAGACATAGAGACAGCTAACCTCATCCCTTCATTGACCTGTTTATCGATAAAAGTTTGATCAAGTTTTCCAGAGAGGCTCTTTGTCCCAAAACTTTGAATCAAGAGTGTCAGTGCATTGAGAGGTTGTCTCCACTGGTGGGCGATGTTTCCTATCATCTCACCCATAGAAGCCAAACGCGCATGTTGATACATGATATGATCTTTCTCACGTGCACGTTCTACAGCTTCATTCACACGGGCTTCAAGGGTACGTTGCATCTTTTCATTTTCTCTATTTCTTTTCTCTACTATACGAGATAAGTTAAGTAAAAGTCTTTGAAAGTTTTTCGCGATCATAAAGGTAAAAAGAAATGAAAGTACTAAAACTATCAAGGTTATCATGATAACCATCGTCTGAGTACCATCATACTTTTGAGATATCTTCTCTTTTTCCCCCGTCGCCAATCTAAAGTGGTATGCCACCAAGTTAGATATCTTGATATCGAGCAAGTTTATGCTCTTTAAAAGTGGGGTATAGGCAATCTCTGCAAAAGTCTCTTTCCCCTCTTTATCAAGCACGAGCATAGCGTCTTCTATAAGCTTACCGACCCTTAGTATGTGTTCTGATAGCGCATCGACTATATTTTGTTGTTCAACATCACTTTTATCTGCATTTTTATAATACATCGCCAGAAAGTTTTTCCAGTTTACAAGTCCATTTTCTTTACTTCTATAGATATACTCCATAGTATCATCTATCTTTTGTTGTTCATTTTTTACATTTAGCAGTGTTCTTTGTATATCTGTTGTATATATCTCTCGTACTTTATCAAGTGTCTGTATAGTAGTAAAACGTTTGTTATAAAATGCGTTATAGTTATCTTTCATACTAGTCACTGCAAAATGTGCCACAGCTCCAATAAGGAGTGTACCAATCGTGACAATAACAGTTAACATCGCTGTTTTTTTAGCAATAGAAAGATTATTTAAAAAACTCTTCGTCTCATTTTTCATACGTTTGCGTCATACCTAATAATTTAGTTTTGTTTGTCTTAAGTATGAAGCATCGGACTATTTTGAAAAGTTTTTAGAAAGATTTATAGTTTAAAATGACGTATTTATAGGTGTTTTAGAGCAAAATTTTAACTGGCTTGATTTATTGGCTAAAAGTATGAACTATGTTTATTTGAAAAAACTTCGCACTTCTTTATCAAGTGTGTAGATATCATCCAAACTATTTGGAAAGAAGTCATAAAACTTTTCATAAGCAGCAATAGTCTTTCGAGAAATGTCTAAATATGAGATCTTACCCTCAAAAAATTGCTCTATCGCTACTTCATTTGCCGCGTTGATAACCGCCCCTAAATGGGGTTTTTTTAAAACATCATCTTTGATTTGCCAGATAGGATACCGTGCCTCTTCGATTTTACGAAACTCCAAAGAGCCTACTTCAAGTAAATCTACAGGCTTTAAGATCTGTTTATCCACTTTACCCATGATAGCATAGGCGATAGGAAGCCTCATATCTGCGTTTGCTATGTGTGCTGTGGTAGAGCCATCGGCAAAATCAATCATCGCATGAATGATAGACTTTGTCTCCATGATAGCATCAAGGTTATCTATATCAAAGAGCCACTTTGCTTCTAAAAGTTCGAAAAGCTTGTTAGTCATCGTTGCAGAATCGATGGTGATTTTGCGCCCCATACTCCAATTTGGATGGTTAAGTGCCTCAGCCACTGTAACATTTTGTAGTTTTTCAAGGGGTGTATCACGAAACGAACCACCACTGGCAGTGACTATCATCTTTTCTATCTTTTTATTATCCTGCAAAAGATACCAAAGCCCAAAATGCTCACTATCTATAGGAATCAGTTTAGACGTATCTATAAACGCACCAGCTACAACTAAACTCTCTTTGTTTGCCAAAGCCACACGTTTGCCTAGTTTTATCGCTTCTATCGTAGGTTTAAGCCCTGCAAATCCCACAAGTGAATTGACTACCAGTTCACTCTTACTATCAGCAATAGCTTGCAAAATACCCTCTGCACCAAATAAGACCCTATCATGATAGACATCTTTCACAGAAGATTCATCCGCCACTACAACAAGTGAAGGTTGAAACTCTTTTATCTGTTCATTGAGTAAATCGATGCTTTTTCCAGCAACAAGAACTTCTATCTCAAGGTTAAATTCTCTAGCGATGTTGAGTGTGTTGACCCCTATTGAGCCAGTGCTTCCTAGTACTATCATGATAGACTATGCAAGTCCACGAAGAAGTATCACCATCATGATACCAGCAAACATATACCCATCTACACGATCGAGTACACCACCATGCCCAGGCAGGACATTTCCACTATCTTTTACACCAGCATTTCTTTTTAGATAACTCTCAAACAAGTCTCCAAAGAT
>Ga0209633_10006268_pt1 | contig 10213 bp, 8 predicted proteins | sample Cruoilmetagenom1_FD_187290 | JGI IMG/M metagenome (GOLD analysis project Ga0209633, IMG submission 187290) | Oil polluted marine microbial communities from Coal Oil Point, Santa Barbara, California, USA - Sample 1 (SPAdes) (version 2) | ecosystem: Environmental > Aquatic > Marine > Oil seeps ... | reverse complement strand
AAAACGCGTATAGCGAGTCCGACCCGGCTATCGATCCGGCGATGCACAATAGCCGACCCTGCCGCGGCAGGTGCCGAATCGCGCTGCCCGCCCGGCCTTGCAAATGCGTCATGTACGCTTGTCGGCGGTCGCGTCCGGCGGCGTGAAAGGCTCCTGATTCGTGTCCAGTGTTCTCGGGGGGACTAAGGCAAGATCCTTTAAGGTACCGGCATCGAGGGACTCTTGCTCCGCGTGATCCATTCGCTCTAGAAGCCTATCGACGACCGGCTCCGCGGGCAGATGATCCGCACTGAGCGGCGGGACTTCTCCATCGGCACGAACGACGTCAAGCAATTCCTTGACCGAGAACGTATCCAGCGGTCTGGCCGGCACATACCGCGCAGGTTCGTCGTCAGTTTTGGCGATAACACCATGCTGCTCTATTGCACTGACAACTATCTCCACCGCGGTTAGCGGCAAACCAATCTGTGTCGCCAGCTCCTCCATGGTCCAGGCCGCTTGATTGCGGTAAAAACGCTGGCCGATGAGCGACATCACGAGCAGGGCGAGCCTTTCCTTGACACGGCTGCTCAATCTCATGTCCAGACGCTTCGCAGTCAGATATTCGGGATGCTGGTAATAAAAGGCAATGCTTGCACCGGTCAATAGGATCAGCCAGCTCAGATACACCCAAATCATGAACAGGAGCACAACGGCAAAACCCGAGTAGATCGCGGTGTATTTTGCCGAGCCGGCGACAAACGAAGCAAATACCAACCCGGCCGTTTGCCAACAAATACCCGCTACCAAGGCACCGCTGAATGCCGCAGACAGGCGCACCTTGGCGTTCGGAATAAACATATACACGAAGCTGAAGGCGGCGATTACCAATACGTAAGGAATCAGCGCACTGCCCGCGGTCACAACTTCACCCAGTCCCCACTTTGAGATGAGCATCTGGACCACGGGAGCACTGGCCATGGAAGCGGTTATGCCAATGGCCGCGAACACCAGGACCGGGCCGATTGTCAATACGCTTAGATACTTGCTAAAGCGCTGAAGCAGCGAGCGGGACTGCTTTATGCGCCAGATGTCATTGAATGCCCGGTCAACCTTCTGCAACAATGAAGAGGCCGTATAGATAAGCAGCCCGAGCCCCACGGCCCCCAGTACCCCGACTTTGATATTCTCCACAAAGCCGATAATCCGCGCGCTCATTTCGGCACCTTTCTCTCCGAACGGCGCGAGAAACTGCAGCAGGAGCGGCTCGATCTGGTTATGCACGCCGTAACCCTTCAACACAGAGAAGCTGACAGCAAGCAATGGAACGAACGATAGCAATGTGGTATACACCAGGCCCATGGCCTGCAAGGAAAGTTGGCCATCAAGCAGATCGCGGCCCGTCGCATAAAATATCCGCAGCAACCGGACAAACCACGCCCTAAGCGGGGAAAGTGGCTCCAGGTCCGTCTCCCACAGGATTCGTTTGAGGTTCGCTATAACTTGTTTCAATTCCACTGTCGGTACCTGGCGCAATACAATACGGTTAATACGATTATAAACACTTTCCGCGTCTGTACGACACCCATCGGTGCAGGTACCCGCCTGCAGCGCCGGCACCACACGTACGCGGCCTCGCGCATCAAGCTGGTTGCGCCCGCTTTTTTCCCTTTTTGTGGCGGGAAGGTCAGGCCCGGGCCGGGGGGCTTTCAACCCGGTTGCGTCCATTCGCCTTTGCAAGGTATAGCGCCTGGTCGGCCTCGGCGATAATACTGTCTGCGCGCGAATGCTGATCCGGGACCGTGGTCGCCGCGCCGACACTTATTGTGACATAGTCAGCGACAGCCGAACTGCGGTGTTCGATTAGCAGGGCCTCAACCTCGCAGCGAAGTCTCTCGGCCAGCTCCAGATTCTCTTCGCGATCCGTATCCGGTAACACGACCATGAACTCCTCCCCGCCAAAGCGGGCGGTGATATCCCGCGAACGTTTGAAGAACGCCTTGAGCGTGGCTGCCACCCTCTTTAGACAATCGTCCCCGGCCAAATGACCATATGTATCGTTGTAGGCCTTGAAGTAATCAATATCGATAAGAATAACCGAGATCGGTCTCTGATAACGGCGCGCTCGTCGCCACTCGTATTTTAGATATTCATCGAGTTTCCTGCGATTAGGGATCCCGGTCAATCCATCCATCGAAGCAATATTCTTGAGGGCCTGATTGGAATCCTTGAGTTTCTTCTCGGCGAATCGCAGCCGCTTATTGAGCACCCGCATATGCAACACCATGAACGCCACGGCCATGAAACAGCCGGTCGCCAATGCCAACCAGTGCCAATACTGCCTGAGAACCGTCGCCAGTCTTACCCTTCCGTAGTTCTCGTACGGACCTACGCGCAGTTCCTTCATTAATTCGTGAACGGGTTGATAATTGAGGGGAACCGTCCAACCGACGTATTGACCGCTGCGTGCCGCCTTGCTGTCGGCGGGCAGCGTCAGCAAGGTGATCGCAACCTGCTTCGCCACGCTCTCCGCTGTGTGCTTTGCCTTGGCAAACGGCCACTCAGGATATAGCTGGGTACTGTGCATGAACGGAAATCCTTCTGTTTTGCGCTGCTGGATGACCCGAAAATCACTCAGTTTGATCGTTCCCTCCGCCGCCATGCGCTCCAGCTTGTCGGTACGAACCGCACCGGCATCCACCTCCCCGTCGCGCACCGCAAACACGACATTCTGCTGCAACATATCGCCAAAACGAAGCTCGGTAAATTCGTGGTAGGGATCAATGCCGTGCGCACGCAATTCCCGCAGCTGCATCCACCAGCCGCCGAACGCCTCCTGATCCACCGCCATAAACGACTTGCCCTTCAGATCCTTGGCATCCCTGATGTCGTCGCGGTCCGCACGGATGAATATCACGCCACCAAACTGCGTATATCCTTTCCCTTGCCGTTTATTGATTAGCGTAACCAGCCGGGACACACCATAGCGAAGTTCCAGCTCCACATAGGCCGCCGAATTGGTCAGAACAAAATCCACCTCTTTGTTTGCAACAGCATCTCTCAGCTCCTGGAAATCGACATAAGGCGCGATCGTGAACTTGTGAGCCGGGATCTTTTCAGTAAGGTAATCAGCCGTAGGCTGCCACATATCGAGGGCACGTTTCATCCCGCTGTGGGCCCGCACACCAATCAGGAATTCCGTCTGCGCTGCTGACGGTAGGCTGAAACATGCGAGGATGAGCAGGCAAAACACGGTCACGGATAGCGCTGCGAATCTGACTCTGATTCGCACATCTGAAATAGTGACCTTGTCGTGCTGACTACACATACCGGTCCATGGCAACTGCCCGTTGTGGAAGCTTTGAATCACTCAGAACTTCCTGCAGTCCAGGAAAGGACTGCCATTTTGCAAAACACGCAAGTCTCTGCAAAATGAAGCAAGGCGCGCACATGCGCCGCGCCGAAGCAATCTGAAAAAGCCCGTGGATGGACTTATTCAGAGATTCCTTAAATTATATACACTGGACCGTGGTTTTTGCACTGTCAGACGCGTCTTCTGGACGACGACCGACTCCGTATTTAAGGATAAAACACCCTGTAAATGAGGTCTTGCATTGTCTCCTGGCGTGGATTAGTGTCCTTTAATCACGTCCGATTTGCCGCTGTCTTGACGGTAAGTGTAACATCACGTCACAGGCCATGAGGATCCGCCGCAGATACCGAAGGACTCGCTACATATAGAAGACTTTGCCTATGAATCCAGGGATCCGGAACACGCGGAAATACTATGTTTAAATGTCTGGCCCAACCAGCATTGTAGTGTCAGTTGCACACGAGAGAGAAGATCATGAGCGACGAGCAGGTAAAATCCATCACTTCGCCGGAAGCCTGGCAAATCATACAGGACAATCCCAGGGCGGTATTGATCGATGTCCGCTCCAACATGGAGTTCTTGTTTATCGGTCACCCAAAGGGGGCGATCAGCGTTCCGTGGATCGAGGAACCGCACTGGACAATCAATCCGAATTTTGCCGACGAGGTGCGCAAAGTGATGCTCGGCGGCGTAAGCCACCTCGACGACGTCGCATCCGCCCCGGTCGTGCTCATCTGCCGCAGTGGCAAACGTTCGCTGGAGGCGGGTAAACTGCTGCTCAAGGAAGGCTTTGCCGGGGTGTATAACGTCTCAGATGGTTTTGAGGGTGAGCTCGACGATGACCATCACCGCAGCACCCTGGGCGGATGGCGCTTTCACGGTCTGCCGTGGGAGCAATGCTGAACAACTTACTGGCCGATACGACATAGTTGTATACGAACAAATTCAAGAGCATGGGCGTCGGTGCGCGATCTTCGTGCGTTGCCAGCCGGTGGCTGCGCACTACGAGGCGATCAGGCGGCTGAGCAGCAGACTCGAATACCGCAGATGATGCAAGAGTATGATGTAATAGGCCATAAAAACCGAAAAGAGACCAACCACGGCAAGCGGATGACCACGGTACCCCCAAAGCAGGTATGACCCCAACGATACCAGTGCGAGTTTGACCACCACAAAAATAACCGCATGCTCTTCCACCAATGACTTTAATAAAACGTTGGCTTCCGTCGCCAGACCGGCCCGAACCCATGCCAGGGTAAAAATGGCATCCGCGAGATTGAGAAAGATCACCGCGACAATAATCCACTCTAACCAGCGAAGCTGCCTCGGGCTCGCTAGCGCGAGGCGCAATTTTCCCTTAGTTGAAATCAAACTGTCCTTACTCGTCTTTTCTCGTTCCATACTCTGTCAGGCCTTTCTATCACCGCATTCCGGTGTTCTGTGCATTGACCTCGGAGCACGGCCGCCGCTCCACTCACCAGCCTGCGTATCTTGCGATAATGGCAAACGCGGCAATCAACGTAACCGGAACCCCGAGGTTCAATAGACTCGTACCACCCTTGCGGGCGATGAGTTGCATTTGTTTCTGCGGATCTGTCTCAATCGCCTTTAAGTTCCTTATCCTCCAGCACGCATAACGATAATACCAGTAATTTGCGTAACTACCGATTATAATGGCGTAGACAAATGTCAAGATTACGTCCAGCGCCCGGACAACGTCGGGTTTACCCAGCCACGCAATAAATATCAGTTCTTCTAACAGTCCCTCGGCCAGAACGAATGCCAAAAAAGCAATCAGCAAAACGTAAAATTTACGATACAGCATCCATAGAGGTGAAAAGAGCGCCGCCACAACGTTAAGTGCGGTCTTGCCGGTCTCCCCAAATCCAATCGATCGCCATTTCTCGAAGTAATAATCCGCGTTCCGGCCAACAAACGCCCGGAGTTCTTCTTTTGTTACGTTTTCGGCATTGTCTGACATCTGCTCGACCCCGGGTAATGGAAAGTCCAGTTGCGTCGCCTGCGTCTAGGCCTGAATATACCCCCAACCTGTCTTTTGTTGTATCCGAAATAACCATGCTCTGAATACAGTGTTCTTGGCGCGGGCGCGAATCAATTGCCAACAGAACACATGCCAAAATAGCAGGGGTGTTGACAGGTGACACCCTGAGGGAAAGATACAACCGCTATTTCAGGGGTTTCTTGTTTTTCCGGCACCAAGAAATATTTTGTGTTCCTGGTGGGACCGATGAGCGGTCAAGCGGGATGCCACTAAATTGACTAAAAGGGAAGGCCTTGTGCACGACGAAACTATCTACGCCGCGCACAAGACCTCTCAATCGACCGCGTTAGACCCGCTAGCTAATTCCCGCTGACAGGGGTCAGGCCTCTCTCGGGTCTGGAGAAATTATGGCACCAGGCACAGTCAAACTCCTTGCTGGTGACATGCCGGTCGTGCATGGCGATAAGACCCTTGGAATCCTTCTCACGGTGACACTGCGTACACACCTGATCGGTTGAGCCCTTGAGCCCATAGCCAAGCTCGGTTTGCAGATTCATGCGCGCGGGGCCGCCGGGCAGCGGGCGCTTGGCCAAGGGATCGATGTGACAATCGCCGCACTCAAGGGCGTTACTGTCGTCCTCCACGCCATGATTGACTGTCTGATAAGTATGTGCCCTGACCAGGGTGTAACTGCCAGTGAGCCCGGCCTGCGCCATGCCGTCGCGCACCGCCTGATCAAAATCGCCGGTAGCAAAAAAGGTAAACGTCGAGTGCGGAATCAACTCGCCGGTCGCATCATGCTGCGCGGTGATGGTCCGGTGTTCCTTCATGGGGTAAAGCTTGGCGTCAGCGGAAGATACGCTGCCGTTGGGCACGCCCATCGCATACTCACTATCGGCGTTCAGCATCGGCACCTGACCCATGGCATAGACGTAGCTGGTGCCGTCGAACCATTTATACGAAGGAATGACGTTGCTGGCGCGAATCTCCTCGGGCTTCCAGCCGCCCTGACCGCTGCAGGCAGCGGCGGAGAATTGCGGGTTGAGCCAGTCCCGATCGACTTCCGTGCTGATATCCTTGGCGAAGGTTGGGATATGGCACGACTGACAGGCGACCCGGCCTGCGTGGATGTCCATCGACACGGTCTTTGTCTTACTTGTATCCCCATGTGGATTCTCGCCATGACAACGCGCGCAGGTGAACCACTCGGGGCTGTCATTGGGTCTCAAGTCCAGCCCACGGCCACGCACCCGGTGATTGCCCACGCTATGGCAATCGGAACACGTCAGGTTTGCTTCCGCGGAGCTCATATGGATATCAGAGGACTTGGGCGGGTCCGCGGTGACCGAAGACATATCGCCGCGCTTGCCGCCGTCACTGCCCGAGGCCCCGGCATGACAACGCAGACAGGACGTCCTGGTCGGCATGTGGACGGTCTGTGCGGCCTCGAGAATCGATATCGTCATGTTCGCCTCGTCGGCCATATAGTAAAAGCCGTTCTCGTCCTCGACCGGCACCCGGATCGTGCTGGGTTGGCCGTCGCTGCCGACCACGGGCACCTCGGTATAGGGCGGGGCGGCCGTGCGCTTGTACGCATCCTGATGGCACATCAGGCAGTCGATATTGTTCAACTGGTCCGAGGTGGCGACCGGCAACGGATATTGCCCGTTACTGACATGGCAGCCGCCGCAGGTGGCCCGTGAAGAGGTCGTGGGCGTGCCGCAGTAGGTGTTGAATGCGAGTTCGCTCTTGCCAGCGTTGCCGGTGATGTTGGTCACGTTCGGTGTCGGACCGGTCTGTTGATAATGCACCGATCCGTGCATCTCCAATGCCTCGCTCTCGTGACATGCCACACAGGTAGAGGGCCCCAAATATTCAGTAATAGTGGCGTGCGCCTGAGCGCCACTCGCCTGGCTGCCCGCGCTCGCAACCGCCATGCCCACCATCAGTAGAATCCTGCCTGCAACGATACCGATCTTATGTCTCATTACTTGCCTCCTAAGTTGACACTGTGCACCCCAACGCGCCTGCGTCGCTGTCATCACACTAATAACAAAAGGATTGTGTCGGGCCCGCTGGTCCGTGGAGTATGCCTTCGCCATCCCCGGGCGGGGATGCCCTTCATTCTTTGATGAAAGTAGATCCATATTGTTGTTCTTGCTTCTTTAAACCTAATCCGCACGTTCTTTTACAGCATTATTCTTCAGTCGAGTACCATGGCGATGGCGAGGCCACTGACCACGGGGACTGCCTTCAAATGCGGGACGCCTCCCGGCCTTTTTGAATTCCCGCAACCGACCTGATACTTATGCCGACCGCTGAGGGATTTTTAGACTTCCACCAGCGAACCGCCATGATCTATATCAATTCAAACAATCGAGGGGAGGTGTTGCGACAAGCTGAGGGTCATGACCGATGTGCGGTTAACGCGATGATAGAAAAGACAGTGTGAGGAACTTATTTTTTAGAATTATCAATTTTGTTCAGTTTTTGTGTGGCAGAGTTGGCCAGCGAAGAACAATAGATATTGATAATTCGCAAATGTCATATCATGCGGCGCTCATACCACAGAATCAGGTCCGGCGCAGCAGCCAGATGGCGCCGGTAACCGCCGTTTCCAAACTCTCACTCTCTTGCTCCTGCTGCGCCACGTACCAGCGAAGGGAATCGGCGGCTTCAGGATGGCGTCGCGCGAGCGCCTGTGCGCGCCGGCGGATCAATTCTGTGTTTCTCCGGTTGTATGCCTTCATCTCCCTCGATGGGGTAATGACCTCGCGGATCAGGTTGTCGCCATGCGCAGTAAGCTGCTCCAGGGTTTGCTCGTGGACCACATAGTGTTCGTAGCCTTGCCGTTCTAATTTCCTATCCTCAGCCAGAAACCCGTCGTCGATGACCATGTAACCGCCGGCGCGGACCGTCTGCCTCAGCTGTTCGACGCAACGTCTGAAATCGCCCAGCACATTACCGACGGCCGCGTAGATCACCACATCAAAACTCCGGCTCCTGACAAGAATGTCGCGCAGGTCAGCGACCGCGAAGTGACAGCGGCCCGCGACACCGAGCGCATCGGCTCTTGCCTTGGCCTCGGTGATAAATGGCAGAAAACCGTCAATGCCATAGACGTGAAAACCGAGCTCCTCGGCCAAGCGGAGCGCGACAGCGCCTTTACCGCAACCCAGATCGAGCACCCGGGTGGATTGCGATGACAGCTTGAGAGGTCGAAGCAGGTCTACGATCCTCTCAGGCGAGCTACCCAATGCCCATATATCGGCAAGAAGCTCGGGGACCAGCGGCAATAGCTCTGGCGTCGCGTCAAGCGCTTGCGCGATATCCTGTCTCAACCTCTGGTGCGACATGGCGCCCTTTCCCATGACCGCCAGTTTAGCGGAATTCACGATGGATGTGATCGCGTCGACGCGGGAATCGAGACAGCCGGCACCATTGGCGACACACTGGTTTGGTCTTCAGCGAGCTTGTCGAGCTAGAGCGGTCCGGAGACAGCGGCATCCCGGAAAAAATAGCAGGCCCGCGCCGGCGATGCGCGCTCGCACCACCAGCGCGGGCCCAATGCAAAGGACTGCGCTTATAAAGGCGGCTGCACCAGACCGTGGGACAGCAGGATGTCTCTGAACAGAGTGGAGCGGAAGGCGCGCAACAGGCGATCCGTCGCGGTCTGCTGCGTGGGCGTCCAGCTTCCGCCGGGCGCATAGGGTGCGCCTATGCGCACCGCGAGTAATGTGGCGACCCGGTTTCCGGGCAATGGCTGCGGGTCATCTACCGTTCCGCCCAGGGGGACGATTTCAAACAGGTCCGGAAAGGTGCGGACCGCGTGTAATGCGAGATGATAGAAGAAAAGACCGGCATCGGCATTACCGAACGCGATCGACCACGGCACTTCCTTATGATGGATGCGTGAACCCGCGAGCCACTTTCCCCTGACGTTCTGGCTATTGTTGAAAATACTATTGTACAGATCCTCGGCGGTCGTGCCCACGGGCGGGTCCGTATCCAAATAGGCGATATCGAAGATGCTCTCGCTGTAGTTACCGAAGCTGCCGGACTCCGTGTCCGGATTGGAGGTTACAACACGTACATCGTTACGCCCGAGGTCCCAGACTGTTTGAATATTCTTGGGATTGCCTTTTTTCACCAGGATCACATTGCCCTGGTTCTGCACGATGGGTATTGGTGCACCACCATCGGTGAGATCCCGTCCCACGGGATCGATACCTCTTAGTCTATTCATGAGTTTTCCCGGGCCCACAGCCACCTGCGGCACGCACTGCGAGCGGACATTGCTCACACTGACGTGTTTGTTAACGATTTGATCCGGTGAAATCGGCGGGCTCGTCGTATAGAACCAGTTTTTCACATCAAGATCGGCAAGGGCAGGAAGGTAGACATCATACCACAGGTCCCGCAGCGCCATATGGTAGTTGCCAGCGGTCGACAGCACGATTTCACAACTGGCGAAGCCCGCATGCAAATCATAAACCCGGTTGCTCGTGGGTTCGGTAAGGTCCGGCAGGGCAAGCGGTAAGTCTATTGGCCAATCAAGCAGCGTCGGCCGATCAATCACCGGTGAGCCGGTTCTTACCGGGGGATCAGGGGGTTCTACTGCCAAAGTTGGATTTAAACATACGAACAAGACTGCGCCTAAAAGTACCTTGGTTGAAGTCCTTGATTGCATCATCGTCCTCCTTGTTTTCCGCAGTTAGGTATTCCTTGAGCCACGACCCGGTATGCAGGCGACGCACTGCATATCGCATAAGATGATCAGGAAACGAAGGAGGTTTGCGGCTGTTCGGACTAAAGAGACAGGACTTTCACTTTAGAGCGAGTAGAGCACCGATCGGCGA
>Ga0209633_10006267_pt1 | contig 10213 bp, 10 predicted proteins | sample Cruoilmetagenom1_FD_187290 | JGI IMG/M metagenome (GOLD analysis project Ga0209633, IMG submission 187290) | Oil polluted marine microbial communities from Coal Oil Point, Santa Barbara, California, USA - Sample 1 (SPAdes) (version 2) | ecosystem: Environmental > Aquatic > Marine > Oil seeps ... | reverse complement strand
AATAAAACGCCCATCACCAAGAAAACACTTAGTAAAACAAGGGCAAGGCGACTGTAAAGGCTTTTAAACATCTAAAAACCTATAGCCTACTGACCAGACAGTTTGAATAAAGTCGGGTTTATTATCAGCACGTTTTAGTTTTTTACGTAAACGGTTGATATGTGTATTCACCGTATGTTCGTAGCCTTCATGACTGTAACCCCAAATAGCATCCAATAATTGACTACGAGAAAATACTTTCTCCATGTTTTTAGCAAAATACAATAAAAGATCAAATTCACGCGCGGTTAACTCAATCACTTTATCATCAAGCACTATTTTTCGAGATTCTTCATTTATCTGTAGTTCTTCAAAGGTAATTTCAGACGGAACATTCGGCGAAACCTCCGCCTGATGATTCAAATCACAGCGTCTTAATAAGGCTTTGATACGCGCCTGACACTCTCGCATGCTAAAAGGCTTGGTCAAATAATCATCTGCTCCCAATTCCAGACCTATCACTCTATCCGCCTCACCATCCAGTGAAGTCAATAACATAATCGGAACGGATGGTCGTTGTTGGCGAAGCTCTCGACAAATATCCAGGCCGTTATAACCGGGTAACATGATATCGAGTAAAACCAGATCATATTTAGCGCTAAATAGAAATTCTTTAGCAATCAGACCATTTGAGAAATGCTCAACTTCATAGCCCAGATCTTGCAGGTGATACACCAGCATCTCGGCGATTGCCGGATCATCTTCGACTATTATTACTTTAGGCATATTAATCCGTCATATCTCTCGTGCAAAGGTCTCTATTTACAATTATATCCGCTGATGCCAAAAACTAGGGGGGGTGCCATATCTTATAAATTACTCGCTTTGGGTTTTTCCACTTCTTCTTCTGAATAAAAGAAACTGCCAAAAATAAGAATCATTGCGCCTATATTAATTGCAATATCAGCCACATTAAACGTAGCAAAGTGTCCATTGTTTAAGAAAAACACATCCCAATCAGCATAAACATCGATAAAATCAATTACCCGCCCATGGATAACCCGGTCGATTAGATTACCAAGCGCGCCACCTAAAACAAAAGCCAGGCCAATTGCCATCCATCTTTCAGTGCTTTTGAGCCTTTTCATCCAAATCAGAATAACAATACTGACTGCGGCTGCCAAAATAGACAGGAATACACGTTGCCCACCAAAAAGATTAAATGCAGCGCCGTAGTTAAAAGCAAAGCTCCAGTTTAAATGATCAAAAACTGGGATTCGCTCAACCGTCGCCACAACTTCTCTCATGACTCCATCAAAAGGAACATTCTTGGTCGTGTATTGGATCTGCGCTTCAGCCATCCACTTTGTAACTTGGTCAAGGAATATAACGACAAAGCTTATCCACAACCACTTAAGCATATTTTCTGGCCTCGCCATCGCCTTTGCCGTTGATTGCATCAACGTTTTCAACACAACGCCCACAAAGCTCAGGATGTGCTGAATGACTGCCAACATCAGCTCGATGATGCCAGCAGCGTACACATTTTTCATATTCAGAAGCTTTCACAGATATCCACACACCCGATACGCCCTCACTTTCCGCGGCGAAAGCTCCCTCTGGCTGGAAATCGGCTTTTTTAATCGCTGCATCAGAGGTAATTAATACAAAACGTAGTTCTTCACCTAGCTTATTAAGTGCCTCAAAAGTTTCACCAGAAGCAAACACAGTAACTTCTGCATCTAATGAAGAACCAATTGAGCCGTCTTTGCGTAATTGCTCAAGCTGTTTGCTCACCGCAATACGTACCGCAAAAATCTTATCCCAATCTGACACATCCAACACTTCATTATCACCCAACTCAAATAGTTGCTCATACCATTCTGTCAGCAATACATAATCGAATGGTTTAGAGCCATCAGCAAGTAAAGGGTTATCTTGATAAATTGAGTTCCAGATTTCTTCACTAGTGAAACTAGTTATTGGGTACATCCAACGTACCAGCGCTTGCAAGATATGATATGCGCCTGTTTGTGCTGAACGGCGTGCTAATGAATTAGCTGGCATCGTATATTGGCGATCTTTAGTGATATCTAAGTACAGGCTACCCATGTCAATTGAACAGAATTTGAGAATTTCCTGATACACTAAATGGAATTGCATTTTTTCATAAGCATCTACAATAATCGCTTGTGACTTTGCTGTTTTATCCATTGCCCAACGATCTAATGCCAGCATATCTTCTGCTGCAACCATATCTGTTTCAGGATTGAAATCATTAGTGTTAGACAGTAAGTAACGCGCCGTATTTCTAATACGACGATAGGCATCTGCTGAACGTTTTAATATTTCATCCGATACAGTGATTTCACGGGAGTAATCTGACGAAGAAACCCATAAACGCATAATATCTGCACCTAGGTTTTTCATTACCTTTTCTGGCGAGACTCCATTGCGATCAGACTTTGACATTTTCTTGCCTTTTTCATCCACCAGAAAACCATGTGTTAAAACATTTTTATACGGTGGTCTGCCGTGCATAGCTGTAGATGTTAGCAAAGACGAATGGAACCAACCACGATGTTGATCTGATCCTTCCAGATACATATCAGCTGGTGAATATAAATATTCGATACGGTCTAAAACAGAGAAATGTGTTGTGCCTGAATCGAACCAAACATCTAGGGTATCAGTAGTTTTTTCATAATCACTTGCATCAGAGCCAATTAAATCTTCAGAGCTTATGCGATGCCAATACTCGATACCTTCTTGCTCGATACCTTGAGCAACTTTCTCCATTATCTCTAACGTGTCAGGATGTAGTTCTTGTGTTTCATTGTGTACAAACAAAGGAATCGGTACGCCCCAAAAACGTTGACGCGAAATACACCAGTCTGGGCGCGTTTCAATCATTTTATAAATACGGCTCTCGCCCCACTCTGGCACCCAGTTGACACTTTTAATACCTTCAAGTGCTGCCTTACGCAGACCTTGTTTTTCCATACTGATAAACCACTGTGGCGTTGCGCGGAAAATAATTGGTGTTTTATGTCTCCAACAATGCGGATAACTGTGACGAATCTTTTCAGCTTTTAACAAACTACCGTTTGCTTCAATAGCTTCAAGGACTGTTTTATTTCCTTTGTAAACAAACTGACCGCCAACAAGTTCTGTATCTGCCAGGAAACAGCCATCATTACCGAGTGGGTTAATAATTTCTAAATCGTATTTTTTAGCAACAACATAGTCATCAGTACCATGTGCGGCAGCAGTATGAACTGCGCCTGTTCCACCTTCTGCGGTGACGTGCTCACCTAAGATAATAGGCATTTCACGATCATAAAATGGATGTTTGACCATCATATTTTCAAGGTCCTTACCTTTACAGCGACCTAATACACCCTGATTTTCTAGCTCATAACGCGCTAGCGCAGATTCGTGAAGACTATCTTCTAAAACTAAATTTCCCTTATCTGTTTTAATTAACAGATATTCAAAATCTTCATTTAGTGTGACTGCCATACTTGCAGGCAGTGTCCATGGCGTCGTTGTCCAGATAACCATGCTAATATTATCTGTATTTGGCGCACCAAATTTTTCTGCAAAAGCAGCTTGATCAACGGCTAAATATTTAACATCAATTGAATCTGAGGTTTTTTCCTCATGTTCCACTTCCGCTTCAGCCAGTGAAGAGCCACAATCCAGACACCAGTTAACAGGTTTCTGTCCTTTTTGTAGGTGGCCTTTTTCTATAATTTTCCCAAGCGAGCGAACAATATCTGCTTCGGTTTGAAAGTTCATGGTCAAATAAGGATTATCCCATTCGCCCAGCACCCCCATGCGGATAAAACCTTCTTTTTGCAAATCTACCTGTTTGCCAGCATATTCGCGACAAAGCCTACGAAATTCGGTGGCATCAACTTTTTGCCCAACCTTGCCAACTTTCTTCTCAACGACAGCTTCAATAGGTAAACCATGACAATCCCAACCCGGCACATAAGGCGAATCAAAACCAGCTAATGTTTTACTTTTAACGACAATATCTTTTAGGATTTTATTAATTGCATGACCAAGGTGTAACTCTCCATTTGCATAGGGAGGACCATCGTGCAAAATATATTTAGGTCGCCCAGCCGCGTGATCACGTAGCTGTTGGTAAATATCTGCCTTTATCCATTCTTCCAGCATCGCTGGCTCACGATTGGCGAGATTTCCCTTCATGGGAAAACTGGTTTTAGGTAGATTTAAAGTCTTTTTGTAATCAACTGGATTACTATTTGAATCGTCACTCACGATGCGCCCTATTATTAAAATCGTAAAACGGCTAAGAATAACAAGTTTTTGTAGTAAAACCGATAGTTAATACAGGCTCCAGCAAAAATAATCTTTGAAAAAATTAACATGGCACCCCCCCGGGTTTTTAGCATCAGCGTGTTGCCATCATTACACTTTAAATCTACTGTTATTCTTTCTCAATAATCTTCCAGGGCGAGCGAACACCTCTTTTGGCAGCACTTTCATCAGCTTTTTTCCTAAACAAACCAAGAAAATAATACTGTAGCTGATTAATCGTTTTACCACCGAGCCCTGGTAAAGGAATAAAAGGATTGGTACGACTATCTCCCCAGAGTGAAAGTCGTGTGGATTTTTTCAAGCTATCGCCACGACGATGAATACCAAATACATTGGCGATTAACAGTGTATTCTTTTTTAAAGTAAAAGCATGTGGTTGAGGCAAACCCAATTCTTTTAAATCATCTGCGGTATAGCGAGTCGAGCCTCTTGCATGTAATATGTTTTCTGCATTTTTAGCACTTAGACTCATACGATACTGCCATTTCAGGCGCTTCCAGCTCAGCTTATGAGAACCCGGAACAAAGGTAAAAGGACCCATTTCCTCAGTAACATCATCAATAAAAAACCAGAATTTCATGGAAGGATGAAATGTATCTGCATGTAAACTTTTTTGAGGATCTTGCGGACCATCGCAGTATTTATTTTTTACATCTTCCAGATAATAAAACGGTGCTCTAAAGTGCCCACTGGCAAACTGCGTCAAATGAGTTAGTTTTTTAGACGTAATCATCTTATTCAGCGCAGGGTGTTGTTGCAATACATCAGGTGACAGTACACCCCGATGAGTCAGAGTGTCTCCCTGTCTTGCCTCACGAACCTCACCCTTAAAGGCTCTTGCCTCTTTTTCCAATGCAGAAAATTCCTCATCAGACAAAAAGTTTTCTACCGCAATATAGCCCTCTTTAAAAAATGACTTTCGATCCTGCGCTGAAACTGGCAATGAAAGCAGTAACATTCTAGTGCGCATAAATGCATGCGAAATTACTAAACGTATTACATGCAAACCCAGTCGGTTTAACAAGGGTGAACCAATAATAGGGTTATCCCGAAATGACTTTGCGGTGGTCACCAACTCAAATAACCATAGGGGTATTTTAATTATATTATTCATCCATGGTCATCTCTGCTAATTAACCTTGTTGCATCTGTTCTGGAATATCTTTCGTATTTGAATAGGATTCAAATTTTAGTGCTTTAACTCATTTAGGAAAACATCATGAAAAAACTTCACATTATCACTAGCTCCATTCTTTTAGGAACGGTACTTATGTTACCAGTAGCGCAGGCAGAAGTCTCGGGCATTACTACGGGCGCACAACTTCAGAGCGAAGCTGAAAAACGTACAAAAGTTATGACTACGGAGGAGCTTAAGAAAGCGTTAAATGAAAATCTGGATATGGTTCTCATTGATGTACGCCTACCCACAGAAATAAAAAATATGGGTGGCGCAATCAAGGCAGAACAAAACAGAAATATCCCTCGTGGCTGGCTGGAATACCGCATCACCAACGTAGCATTAAGCAAAGATACGCCAATCGTTGTTTATTGTGGAGCTGGTATCAGGACACCTTTAGCTGCAGATACTTTACAAAAAATGGGTTATACCAATGTAAAAAATTATTCCGATGGTTTTATTGGATGGCGTAAAGCGGGATTGCCGGTTGCGCAATAAATAGTTCTTTGAATGAAGTAATCACGCTGGACTTTTATCAAGAGGCACTCACAAAGTGCCTCTTTTTCTTATATGGCACCCCCCCCACTTTTTTGATACGTCCTAGTTCAGCTAATTTGATTTCGTTTAAGGAGAACCTGATTATAAGCAGATAATTGCAACTTTATCATTGCTTGTTTTTATCGGAAAGCACATACCTTCATCATCAGATGATGCAAAATCAACATCTAGTTTAATTCTACTATTTGGGTTGTGTTGCAATGACGCACCATTAACAAAAATCTGATTTTCATTAAATGACACCATGCTCTCTTCTAGATCCAGAGTGGTTTCATCAAAATCAATTCTAACATCAATGATATCTGAAACACTGTCGTTTACATCCGTAAAGACATATCCATTAAATGCCCCCGAAGAAAAAACACCCGACCCTGAGGAAGAATAATCAAAGTAAATGCTATTACTTGAAATGTCTATATCTACAGATACAACATAGCGAGTGCCTCTAGACCCACTTGGTCCAAATTCAACATTGTCACCCACTACCGAATTGTATGGGCCTGCAAATATAGTCCCAATAGTAGGAAAATCTATAGAAAGACTTAATGTTTCACCAGTAAAATTAGAGCTGTTAGCTGTAGCTGTCGAAATGAATAAAAAATAACCAACTATCAATATAAAAAAACGATTTATCATTAAGATACCTTTAACTTAAACAGAGAATGTGAGCCGGCGGCATCTTAGCATAGAATTTATGATTATCAACGACCCAAAACCCGCCCAACCCTCCTCGGATCAGCGCCACCTTGCAAGCCATTTTTATAAATCACAATGCCGTGTAATCCAGAGTTTAAATCTCGTACTTTGACTTTATGCCCTCTCGCTTCAAGACCTTCTTTAAGGCGTTCGGCAAAAGTATTTTTTTCCAGATCAGTGCTACCATTACGATTCACATAATGCGGCATACTGATGGCGTTCTGAATATCCATGTTCCATTCAAGTACGCCCAGCATGGTTTTAGCCACATAGTTAATAATACGACTGCCACCAGGTGAGCCAATCAGCATCACCAAATTATTATTACCGTCAAATACCATAAACGGTGACATTGAACTGCGAGGGCGTTTACCGGGCTGAACCCGATTAGCAATTTTCTCACCATCTTTTTCCTCACTAAAAGAAAAGTCAGTAAGTTGATTGTTTAACAGAAAACCTCTTACCATCACGGTCGAGCCAAAAGCCATCTCAATGCTGGAGGTCATGGAAAACCCATTACCCTGTCTATCAACAATACTGAAATGCGTGGTACTCGCCTGCTCGGGAGATTTTGACTCCTTCCAGTTTTGATCAGCGTTCGGTGGAGTACCTGCAGTTGCCTTGCCCATATCTTTATCACCAATCAAGCTGGAACGCTGCTTTAAATATTCCGCGTTGATCAGCCCTTCTACGGGGACATTCACAAAGTCAGCATCCGCCATGTATTTTGCGCGATCCGCATAGGCCAACTTACCAGCTTGAGAAAACAGATGTGCCGCTTCAACTGACATCGGATGGTATTGTCCAATATCTTTGCCTTCCAGCAATTTAAGTATCTGGATAACCGTCATGCCTCCCGAGGTTGGTGGCCCCATGCCACAAATTTTATAGACTTTGTATTTAGCACAAACAGGAGGACGCTCAATCGCTTCATACTGAACTAGATCATTGATACTTAGCAAGCCAGGATTATCTGCTGCTGACTGCACCGCATTGACAATATCCAGCGCGATTTGACCTTTATAAAACCCCTTAGAACCTAGCAAAGCAATGCGCCGAAAGGTCATCGCCAGCTCAGGATTCTTCTTAATTACGCCCGCTTGTAAGGGCTTACCCGCAGGAAAAAAATATTGCCAGGCAGATTCATAACGCCCCAACGCAGGGTTAGTTTTACTGGCAATGGAATGCGCCAGTTTTGGTGATATTTCAAAGCCTTGTTCTGATAAGAAAATCGCATCCTGAAACAATTCAGCCCATTCTAACTTGCCGTATTTTTTATGCACTTTTTCCATCATCGCAAGTACGCCCGGAACGCCAACTGCACGACCGCCTGCAAGTGCCTCCCACCAGTTCATATTCTTGCCATTTTGCTGAAATAGTTTTCCATCTGCTGTCATCGGTGCTTTCTCACGCCCGTCATAGCTGGATAGTTTTTTATTGGCATTATCCCAGTAAAGTGAAAATGCACCGCCGCCAATACCGCTGGATTCAGGCTCCACCAGATTCAAAACCATTTGCACTGCAATCGCCGCATCTATAGCAGAACCACCCTTTGCTAAAATTCTCATCCCTGCTTCACTCGCATATGGATTAGCTGATGAAACCATATATTGTTTGGCATGAGTCAGATATTGCGGGATGCGACCATTACCAAATTCGGGATAACGAGCCTCTTTTGCGATGGCAGTATTGACTAGCAATACGATACTGAACACGAGCAATAAACGAGTAATTATTTTTTTCACAATTTTCTCCAATATCAGTTGTTTAGCAGAATTAATTTTAGTTTTTTTAAGGAAGCTCTGATTAAGTCGATTAGAATTTAGCGCAGAAAAAACTGTCGCTATTTTTCATGAAGTGAGTCGTAATAGTCTTTCTATTTCGGCGATCTTCGTGGAAAATATCGGCTGTGTTGGCAAGCTAAAAATAATCGGACTTGATCAGAGGCTCCTTAATAAGCGCACGCAGGTTTTTTAAAGAATAATAGGGGAAATCAACCGCCATATCATTGACTAACCACTTGGGAATTCTGCCTCCAGGATCCACACTCACTTCATAAATAAGTTGCACACTTTTCTTTTTAAGCGGTGTCAGTAACATGCGACCAGACATTTTCCTAATCCGAACAATCCCTGGCTTTAGCGCAAGCGAATCGGGTGCTGAGCTAAACTTTATTTCAACCTGTTTGGTCGCTCTATTTTGTTGAAAGACAGAACGAACAATGACATCTCTATCCCAAACAGGCCAGGGCATATTGGTGATAATATGGTCATACCTTTCGACAAAACTTGGCTGCTTTAGGGTACTGGCTCTGATGCATTTAAACAGCCAGCGAGGAAAAGTTTGAGTATCTACCAGCACATCTATTAGATCATTCAGGGGGACAGGAATCACCACTACCCCTTTTACCGTCTTTAAATAAGTGCCGGGATTATTGCGCTCAAAAACCTGAACTCCCTCTTCATCCTTGATCAAGTTCCACCCCACATCAGCTTGCAGTGAAGTATTCAAAATCAGGATAGAAAAAAATAGCGTAAGATATTTACCCATTATATTTATATTCTAGTAGGGATTTTGATAATAAACTAAAAATTGCTTTGATAATTTTCAATGTGAACAAAGGATTAAATAACTAAAATTTTAATCTATTTAAATAACACACTTTAATTATTATGCTTATTGTCCTTTCTGCTATCTCGTTTTTCTATGCTTACCTTTCCTATCAAGACGGAGAAATGACCAGCTTTACGGTGTCACTTATTGTGGGAATTATTTTTATTGGGTTTATGGTTAATAATGTTATTCAAATAAAGAAAATAAAAAAATTAAAAACTAAGGATAAAAATATATAGTCAATTTGATGCTCCTCGTAAAAAGAACGAACAAAAAGCAATATTAATAAATGTTCATCAGCAAGGTCACAGCTTCCGTTGCCAGTTCAGCTGAGCGGAACTGAAGAACCACCCTTTTTTACTATTGCCTAATATGGCATACCATGCGATCTTTACACGTGAATATGGCGAAATAAAAAGCAAATTCATAAACTAGGAGACAGGTATTAAATCATTTATAGGCAAGATTTTACTGGTTCTATCAAGCATTTTTGCATTTATGGCTTTGCTTGCAACTTACGATAGCATTGTCTCAGATGATGAAAATGCGGGTGGTGCAGCCATGGGCTTGCTTATCTTTGCCTCATTTTTTGCTATTCCTTATTTTGTTTTTTTCAGATCAAAACCTAAACATAAATCAGAGAATGTCAAAAGAAAACTGACTAATAGACGTTGCCAAAACTGTAGTTCTACAGATTTCACCTCAAAAGAAGATGGCGGAATTCAATGCAAGCACTGTGGATCCATTTATAACTAAGACAAGCTTTCTATAAATATCGATTTAAGTATGACTTCGCACACTATGTACAACATTATTCCTTGTGATCATAAAAAGTGG
>Ga0209633_10006266_pt1 | contig 10213 bp, 6 predicted proteins | sample Cruoilmetagenom1_FD_187290 | JGI IMG/M metagenome (GOLD analysis project Ga0209633, IMG submission 187290) | Oil polluted marine microbial communities from Coal Oil Point, Santa Barbara, California, USA - Sample 1 (SPAdes) (version 2) | ecosystem: Environmental > Aquatic > Marine > Oil seeps ... | reverse complement strand
AACAGAATTCACGGATGATAACGAGTGCTCTTCTTGGGAAATTCAGGAATAGGGCGACGAGGCAAGAATTTCTCAGCATCATAAACAAATAGAGTGGTCTAATGAAAATAACCAATCTACTGCGTCACTGTTAAAATTTCCTAATCCTCACGTACAGTAGTACTATCGGATTATGAAATTTTAACGTTCCTTGTATCTTAGTCATTTTGATTAAACCACTGAAGTTTGTGTATTATAAGAACTATTTTGGTTCAACTTATTGTAGTATGTTAAAAAGTTTTCACGTTCCTTGTAACTGAGCAGTTTTGGTTAAACCACTGCAGTTTGTATATGTAAAGAATAGAAGTGGTTGATTAATAATCATTTATAACTCATAATTTTAGTTAATTTTTCTGTTTGGCACGTGTATATTCAGTTTTCTTTAGTAAATTAAAAAATAGTACACTCTAGTGGTTGAATCAAAACTGCTAAGATACAAGTTTATGAGAAAATATTTTTTTGACGTGTATTTATTATATACACGAAAAAAGATATTTTTGACAGAAACGCAGTAGGTTGGTAGTTTTCATTCAAACATTATTAGTTGTTGGATAAAGGAACATGAAACTTAAACGTCGTCGCTTTTTCGTTATAATCTGAATTTACCTTAATATCTCCACCAAGAGTTTCTATTGCTTTTTTACAGTACGATAATCCAAATCCTTGATTCATTTTTGAAGAATGAGAAGAAAACTCTTTATCAAAAATTCTTGATTCGTATCCTTCAGGAATAACAGACCCTGTGTTGGTTATTTCAAAGTCAACTTGCGTATTGTTATTTGCAACATTCATTCTTATACTGTTATTAGCTAATGAATGCTGAATAGCATTACTTAAGATATTAAACATGATATGTTCAATATTCATCTCATTTGAAAAAATCTCTTCATCTCCAGAATATGTGAATTGAAAATCTAATTTATTCATTTCAAACAGCACAGACAAGAGATTTGTAAATGAATCAATACACATTTTGAGATTAAATTTTTCTTTTTCAAGTACGGGAGCAGTATGTTCAAGAAACAGAGTGTTATTGATGTATGTAAGCATTTGTCTGCATGATAATTTAGAGGAGCGTAAGATAGAATCTAATCTTTCATCTTGAATATTAAATTTTTGATGTTTAATTTTTATAACATCCAGAGAGGATGAGATACAAGTTAAAGGAGTTTTTAAATCATGAATTAGTATATGCCTAAGTTCGTTTTTCATATCTTCTGCTTGGTTTTTGTCGATTTCATTCAAAGCATGATATATGGCTTTGATTAAAAAAAGTTCATGCTCCATATTTTTATCAACAAAATCAATAGCTCCATTTCGATAGCACTCAATTGAACGTTCCATATCTCCTTGTGCAGTTAAGACTATGACAGGAGTTTTGGGGCTTTTTTCTACAATAGCTTTTACGATGTCTAAGCCACACATTATATTATTACCCAGATCATAATCAGTAATAACAATGTCATGTTTTGAAACCTCAAGCGCAACTAAACCATCTTCCCCAGAGAAACTATGATCTACTTCAAAATTTTCAAAAGATTCTTCTAATAATATACTTTCTTTTGTGGCTTCAAAAAATTCTTCATTATCATCAATAATTAATATTTTCATAATAAACCTTTTAGTTTTTGTTATTATTTATTAATTGTAATCTTTTTTTCATAATTGCCTTGTGTAATAGAATCAGGGATATGAATTGTAAATGTTGTTCCCGAGTTGGTTTTATCATTAGTCGAATCTAAAAACGTAGATTCAACTGATATCTCACCACCATGAAATTCCACATAATCCTTTACAATAGATAAACCGACACCTTGTCCCTCTTTTTGGTATTTCCCATCAACCATTTTGTATCGATCAAAAATATAATCTAAAGCACTTTCTTTTATACCTACCCCATTATCTGAAATTGTCAAAGTAATAAACTGATCTTTAATATGAGATGCATTAATAGTTATAGTACCTTTTGTGCAGTATTTTGTAGCATTTGATAACAGGTTTTCTATGATTCTGCCCATTCTGGTGCCATCAAAAACATATTCATTTGTATCTAAATTATAATTTAGTATATATGAACGGGTTTTAGAGGTTGATTGATAAAATAGAATCAGGTTTTCTAGTAAGGTTTTTAAATTTACTTTTTTGAATTTCATAACAGTAACTGAATCTTCCATTTTAGAAACTTCAGTCATCTCTTCTGCAATATTTTTAACATTTTTTAAAGCATTAGTTGCTCTATTTAAAGAGGTAATACTTTCAGATATTATTTTTGTTACAGTTGTATCTTCTATCTGAGATAAGCGAGAGAGCCGTTTTATAGTATTGGATAAACTTTTTGTTGTGGTTGCAATGGGAGTTTTTATATCATGAGTAACACTGGTATACAGATTAGACTTTATTTTATTTAAATCAGCTAACTTTTTATTTATCTCATCTAATTCGTTATTTTTTAATTCTACATATTTTTTATCTACAAACTGCCTTCTTCTATAATTATTTAATAATCTTGTACTAATGCTAACAAATATCACGTTAAAACTTAAAAAGTAAAGCCTGTCAAATACAATGGAATATGAATAATTTACAGATGGAAGAATAACAAAAACTATATAGCAAAGAATAGTGGTAATACCACCACAAATGGAATGTTTTAATGTCCATGGTGAAACCATCGCCATACAAAGAAACAGAAGATTTAATCCGGCATAATATCCAGAATTAACACCTCCAGCTAGAATAGTTAAACGAATAATAGTAAGAGCAGTGATTAATAATATAAAATATGTCATCAATAAAGGATGCTTTTTAAAAGAGGTATTCTTAAATAACCATAACATCCCTGCTGTTATGGCTACACATACAAGGCGGTATTTAAGCATCATAAAAGAAATTTCAGGATAAATTAAGTAATCGAAAATGTAACTACCCGGAAAGAACACAAAAACAAGATAATAGATTAAGATCAGCCTATCTCCCAGTAAATTATGATGAAAGGAGATATATTCCTTTTGATATTCTAAAGGAATCTCATATTGCTTAAGATACTTATTAGTAAAAAAATTATTTTTTTCCATAAGCAACTACATGAGTTTTAGTATAGTCATGAAAAACCTCAACATTATATTGATTCGGAGTGAATGATTTTACTAATTCCACAGAACGATGGATTATTGCCCAGTCACCAGCTAACTGCATAAAATACTGTAAAGGATTAGAATCATGCATGTTAGTATATAAAAAATGTCCTTCAGGTTTTGTCATTTTTATTATATAGTTCACTATTTTTTGACAGGCTTTATCATTGAAATAATCCATTAATCCGGCACAGTAAACAATATCAAACTGGCGTCCAAAGGTGCTTTTTTTTCTTAAGATTTCCTTTATTATATCTTCGTTTATACATTCAACCACTACATTAGGTTTTATAGAATATTGCAAACGGTCTTTAAATTCAACTAAGCCAATAGCATCCAGATCAAAAAGAGATATATGCACCTCCTTATCAAAATTGTTTTTGGAGATAAAATCAGATATTTCAATAGCAGGACCTGAACCTATGGATAAGATTGAGAAAGGTTCTTTACCTTGATGAGCATTAAATTTATTTAAAATATAATCATACATGAATTTGACTCTATTTACAACCCCAGTAGAAGATACCATTTTACAAATCCAGCTGTTAATAAGCTTGCCAAAAATTGATTTTCCTTGATAGTGATTTTCAAAAAAAGATCTTATAGTTTCATAGTCACCAGGATATCCATGCTTTTTTTCCTTAATTCTCCGCCCTTGTGGAGAGTGATTCAGATATTGTCCAACAACCTCTTCTAGATATTCCTTATATATTGGGATATCACTTTTAGATATATCACACACAATAGAGTTAAAGGTCTCAATATATTCATTAAATTTGTTATGAATTTCAGGTTCTATATATGAGATAAAGTATTCTTCATCACTTGCATTGCGATCTGGTAATTTCATTTCTTCCTGATCCATTAGATATTTAATTTTATCAAGGTAAAGTCTCCAGTCAGCTAAAAGCCCTTTATATTCTAAAGGTAATTTACTATATTTTAAGACAGGTTCTAAACCAATATAAAGTATCTCTTTTGATTTGATAGATTTATTTATATTTTCTATCTCTTTTATATTCATTGTTGATTGAAAAAAACTAATAACGCATTCATTATTATCTATTGCTCTTAAGGTATTAATATCAGTTTTATCTGTTTTAAAAATCTCTTTTTCATTTAACATCACCCGAATACTGATAATTTGCTCATTTGGATTTTCCAGTTGCCCTTTAAATTTTATTTTCATTGTCTTCATTGTATAATCTACAACATGACCCATAATAATCTGTTCATCCTGCATAGCTTCATCAACATAGTATCTGCATGATACTATCATTTCATGTCCATCAATAGGTTTAAACCTTGTTGCCCGTATATTTCCATTAATTGTTCTATCATAAGAGTTATGGCCATATTTAATCCCTATTCTAAAATATTTTGCATCTAATTCAGTGATGTGGACTATTTTAGCATCATTAGATATGAGAATTGGGATATTCATTTCATTTTGTACAGTTATGCTATCTATGATTGATCCTCGATAAAAAGGATTCTTATCTTGTTCAACTAAAAATGAGAATCCATGATTTGATATCTCTTGAAGTGGATATTTTTGATCTTTTATCAGACATAAGGTTGATGGTCTGCGTTTTCTTTGTGATCCACGTAAATTTTCTACAGAAGGATTCGCGTTGGTCATATGTAATTCCTTTTTCAGATTATATTATTAAGTAACAGATAGATTAACTCTTTCTGGTCTTTTTTATAACAGTTAGTCAGTGACCTAGAATTAATTTGCTGTCAAGCATATCTAATTATTTCACTTTTTGCAAATAATTTCATACAGTTTGTTAGTTGTTTTCCTTTTATTTTATTTAAGTTTGAGATAGGTTCATTAAAATTGCATTTTCACCATCCTGATAATATTTTTTTCTAATGCCTAATTTTTTGAATCCAGTTTTTTTGTAAAGAGATATAGCTTTTTTATTGCTATACCTGACTTCTAAAAAAAAGTTTTTTACTTTAAGTTGCATTCCTTTCTGGATAAGATAATTTAAAAGCTTTGATGCATACCCTTGTCTGCAAAAATTGTTACTGGTTGTGATGTTTTCTATCTCTATTTCATCTAAAACGTATTTGCAAAAGAGGTAGGAGATTATTTTTTTATCTAAAGATTGAGTAAGAAGAGCAATTGTAGATTTTTCTTCAAGTGTTTTGTTAAGTGTTTGTAAGCTCCAGGGATTTAAACTTGATTCCAGTTCAATTTGTGAGATGGTTTCTAAGTCATCTGGCTCAATATTTCTAATCGAAAAATGTTCTTCCATAAAATTATTTAGGAATAATTTCTCTAATAACGCCTTTTAAATGCCAGAAAAAATGGCGCGTCTTTGCCAGACAAAATAGATGTAATCTCACTCTATTCAATGATTTAATAAAACCAGATTCTTTCATCTGAATAATTCCTTTATCTACTTTATATTAAAGCAAAATCTATGCCTGATAACGCTGGTAATGTTTGATTGTTATATCATATTGTTAATGAATGACTTGAGATTCTAGTGTTTTTAGTCAGATGTGGTATTTTTACATGATAGTAACAATTTTGCACATATTGTTACCTAGTAGTATGAACAAAGTAGTTATCTTATAATATTTTTTTGAGCCACGGCTGTTTTTATACATAAACATCCTATGGTTGAATGAGTACCGCATGGGCATTATTGCGAGTAACACTGAACAAGTTCAGTTAACTCTTAATGAAAATACTGAGGTACAAGGCGTGTAAAATTGAGTAACCGGAGCGAGTTTTTTTATACACAAACATCCTATGGTTGAACCAAAATGACTGATATACAAGGAACGTTAAAATTTCATCATCCGACAGTACTACTGTACGCGAGGATTATGAAATTTTCACTATATGAGTATAGTGAAGAGTAAAATTGAACAAGTTCAATTAACTCTTCAGTAAATGGTGACGCAGTAGATTAGCCATTTTCATTAAACCATAGTTAAGTGGGGAGAATGATTTCAAACGTCGTTCCCTGATCTAGCTCGCTGAATGCTCTTATATTTCCGCCGTGTTGTTCAATAATATTATAACAGGCAAATAAGCCAAGCCCTGTGCCTTCTTCCTGTTTTGTTGTGAAGAATGCTTCAAAGATTCTTTCTAAATCTACAGGTGTGATGCCAGTCCCTGAATCTTTTATAATTATTTTAATAACAGGTGGGAGAAAGAAAGTTGAAATTTTTAAATATCCTCCGTTAGGCATTGCTTCCATCGCATTTAATAAAAGATTTAAGATGACTTGCTTTATCTGGTCTTCTATTAGTAAGGTTGAAGGAATAGATTTATCAAAATCACTGGAGATTTCTATTCTATTTTGTCTTATTTTTTTCTCAAAGAGTTTAAGCGTTGATGAGATAAGTATATTGATATTCACTTCTGATGTATTTTCGCTTGATTGACGAAAATAGCTTCTCATATTATCAGATAAAGCAATCATTCTTTTTAATTCTGATCTCATTAATTTCAAAATCTCTTTTTTTTCAGTTTCTGTTTCTTTTGGATCTTCTAAAACATCAAAAATATTTAAAAGATTATGCATAGGGTTTTTTAATTCATGTGCATAATAACTGGATAGCTGTCCCATAGCGGTAAGCTTTTGAGCCATAGTATATTCATGCATCGATTTATTAATCTGTTTTTTCATAATCTCTAAATCTTTTTTATCTTCTGATAGCTGCATGGTTACATAAGAAAGTTCAGTTTCTGGAAAAGCAGGTGTAGGAGCACCTGAAAAACTATTTGTTAGTTCAGAAGGAGTGTATTCATAAATTTTCTTTTTAGTTTTATGTTTTTGTTGCAGCATAAATTGTAACATTTGTATTAAGTGAATGGATGAATCAGAGTTAAGAGTTTTTGAATCAATCAGCACTGTTTTTAACGTGAGATTAAGTTGATGCTTCTCTATTTGCTTGTTTAAAGTGTTAAGTATTTTTGTAAGCTTATGATAAGTTTGATCTTTAGTAAAAGATTGAAAAGCTGTGTAGCACACATTGTTATCATTACTGAATCCATGAATCGCTTTTTTCCCTTGAGTTGTTCGGATAGTTTTTCCAATTGTTTTAAGAAAATCAACAGGAAGATCTGCGAAATTTTTGTCTTTTGATGATGAGTTTTTATTAAATTTAATAGCAGCCAGATATAAGTGATTATCTTTATTTTTTTGTTTGATAAATGCTCTTTGCAGGAGAAAAGTAAAATATTTGAAAGAATAGAGTCCTGTGAGGGAATCCAGTGTTGCAAGGCGAATAAGTTCTTTAGATTGCTTTTGTAAAGAGATGTATCTTAAAAACCAGAAGTAGATACCAGGAAGGATCATAGTCAGCATAAAAGGTAAATAGGGTAGTATGATGTTATTTCTAAACGCAGTTTCATATCCAAATAACGTAGTTATCATACTTACAAGAGTTATTAGTGCTGAGGTTGATATGGAAAAATAGAAGTTGATAAAAGAAAAAAGTATAATGGTTACCGCAATGATAAAGAGAATAATATATTTATTCATAAATATATGAGGAACTTGATTAGAAATTAGAGTTTTTATTGCATTTATAAGAATAGTGGATTCAGGTAGAATGCCAATAGGTGTTTGTGTTTCATTTTGATATATTGAAGCAGTGCCATCAATAATTATTATTTTATTTTGAAGATTATATTTCTGATTTTTATTTAATAATAGTTCCTTTGCTTTAATTGTAGTTATATCTTGCTTAGAAGTGCTGTATTTAATTGCCAGCTCATTTCTATTATAGTTTTTGTTATAGTGATCAGGGTTTAAAATGTTTGCTACTTGAGATGAAAGATCTAGTTGTTCATCAAAATCTTTTACAACTTCTTTAATTTTTATTTTTCTAATAATATTATCTTCTGAAGGAATTAATGCTAAAAATCCAAAACGGGGAGCACGGGAAGTAAATGCTTCGATAGGGGTGAAATACTCTCCGTTATCAGTTAATTCAGCTCGAAAAATGATAGGAGTTGCTGAATTAGCGGCGGCAGTCAAGTAAATCCCTTCAACTCCCAGACCTTTGCCGTAGAAGAGATAATTCACAACAATACATTTTGGTTTATATGTTTTAATAGTATGTAATATTTTTGCAATAGAAATACGCATCGAACCAAAACTTTTAGCCAGATAATTGAAAGATTCATCATCAATTTCAATTATAACAAAATCTTTACTATTTTCAGTATTACGTGATTTATACGTTGTATTTGTAAGATAATCTCCATACATAAGATTTAATTTTCTAATGTATGAGTTATTTGATAGGAAAAATAGTGTGAGAGATAAAATAGAGAAGTGAGCAAATAGTTTTATCTGCTGTTTGAATCCTATATTTTTCAATTTATTAAATATTTTTTTCATAAGCTTTAAATGTGTTCAAAGCACATTTTTCCCAGGTAAAGTTATTCAGGTGTTTTGTATATATATCTGTCATAAGTTTATTATCTTTTTGATTTTCTAACAAAGAAAAAAGTTTTTTTTCTACCTGTTCAGAATCTCGAATATCAACTTTCTCAACTGCTGAACCGCCTACTTCCTTTAATACTTCAATATCATTAATTAAGATGGGAGAATGAGCTCTCATTGATTCTAACACCGTCAGTCCAAAACCTTCATATAATGATGGTATAACGTTAAGCTTTGCTCCAGCATAATAATCAATCAGTTCATTTTCAGGAATATAGCTGGTAAAAATAATGGAGTCTTTAAAAATTGATTGAGCTCTGATTTTTTGAGGTTTGGTATAGTTAAAGAGAGTTTGTCCTGCAAAAATAATTTTTTCTCGTTTTTCCGGATGGAGGGTTCTGTAAAGCAGATATCCTTTTAATAGTTCTTCAATGCCTTTGCGAGGTTCTATATTTCCGACAACAAGAATATAGGGAGACATATGTGTTATTTTTTCTGATGGAGGATTTAATTTTTTATTAGAGCATCCTAGATGGATAACATTAATAGGAACTGAGGGTTTAAACTCTTTTTCAATTTCTTTTTTTGTGAAGTTAGATATAGCTATAATTTGAGAGCTTTTTCTGATAGCCATAGCAACATTTATATTTAAGAAAGTTTTAAAACTAAAAGGGATAGTCTCAGGGTATGCTTTTGCCACCCTGTCACAGATGGTAGTGATTAATGGGCATGGGAGTTTCACGAATGGCACCATAAAGGCAGTTGCATGAAACAGATTAATGTTATGTTGTTTTAATATTGCAGGGAATCTGAAATTGTACCATAAGTCATGCAGGGGATGTGTTGTTGCTTTATAGGGTGTGTAGATTGGAATGAAATCTTCTTTTTTTAAATTTAATAGATCAAAGTTATCAGTGTCTCCTAATAAGAAAAAGTTTGCTTTTGTATTACATACGGTGAGCATCTTTTCTGTAAGATGCTTGATATATCTGCCAATTCCACTTAAGTTCTTTGTGAGATATCTTACATCAATACAGATATTAGGTATTTGATCGTTGGTTTTCAATTACTTAGTCCGTATTCTTTTATTTTACGATGAATAGTTCTTCTGCTCATTCCCAGTTCTTGTGCAGCCTTGGTTTTGTTGTATTGGCAATTTTTAAGTGCTTCCTGAATAAGAAATTTTTCATTTTCATTAATATTTAAAGAATGTTGAGATGTTGCAAATAATTTTTTATTTCCCTGAATGATATGTTCAGGTAACTCACTTATTTCAATAATATCATTTTTAGAGAAAACGACCAGATTTTCTACAACATTTTTGAGTTCTCTGATATTACCAGTCCATGAATATTTAGTTAAAAGTCTTAAAGCTTCTTTAGAAAAAGATTTAATAGGTTTGTTAGATTCATTGCAGAATTCTTTTAGAAAATGAGCCAGCAATAAAGGGATATCTTCTTTTCTTTCTTTTAAAGGAGGTGCTTTTATTTTGATAACATTGAGTCTAAAATAGAAGTCTTCTCTGAATTTTCCTTCTTTTACCAGTGTCTCCAGATTTTGGTTAGTAGCAAAAATAAATCTGACATCTACTTTTAACGGTATGTTAGAACCAACTGG
>Ga0209633_10006265_pt1 | contig 10214 bp, 6 predicted proteins | sample Cruoilmetagenom1_FD_187290 | JGI IMG/M metagenome (GOLD analysis project Ga0209633, IMG submission 187290) | Oil polluted marine microbial communities from Coal Oil Point, Santa Barbara, California, USA - Sample 1 (SPAdes) (version 2) | ecosystem: Environmental > Aquatic > Marine > Oil seeps ... | reverse complement strand
AATCTTGCACTTAAACAAATAAAATAAGCTGTAAAATATTGAACATATGATCGTTAAGTGTTTTTCAGTAAACCCTAATTACAGAAGAAAAGGAAGTAATAACAGCAAATGGAAATAACTATTCCGCAATATTCACTAAACAAAACGAAATTATTTTTTGTAACCAATCTAATTCAATTTCATCGAATATATATAAAATGAATATTGATGGTTTAAATATGCAATTGTTGATAGCTAATGCATGTAATCCTGTTTCCTCTCCGAATGGAGAAGAAATAGCTTATCAATCACAAATTGAAAATGGAAGTTCTCAGATTTTTGTTGCGAAATCCGATGGTTCAGATCAAAAACAATTGACAACAAGCTACTCATCAGAATCATGGCCAGGTTGGCCTCCTGAAAGGAATTACGATCCACAATGGACTCCTAATGGAAACAAAATCGTATATGTTTCGGGTGAAGATGGAGATCCTGAAATTTATATTATGAATTCTAACGGATCCAACAAAAGTAAACTGACAAATACAAGTTCGAGAGATGAATATCCAAGTATATCATCTTATAGAAAATTTTTATAAAATAAACGATGGTGATTTGCATCACCTTTACATTCTAAATTTTATAACTTACTGATTATCTAACAATATATTTATGGGAATTTTGGAAATTCACATTACACACTAATACACTCAATAGAATTAAATCTCTTATTGAAGTAATATAGAAAAGGTTATCAGTTGATATTTCTCAATGATCATGAAAATTACAAAAGAAGGCTTTTTTTTCTTATGATAAATCTATTTTAACAAGTTCCCCAGTAGGTTCTCCAAAGTTCCGATCTCAACATACGAAACACCATAACTTCTTCCAAAGTTTCCAGCAGCTACAACAAACAAGTCATCTTTTGTAAAAGTGTAATTAGTTATTACATTGTTCAAAGCCACAGATAAAAACTCGTGAGAAGTTTCTTTTAATTCCATATAATCGGGAATAACACCATAACTTAAAGCCATTTCTCGCATGGTACGTTTCGAATAACACTGCGCAAATATGGGTTTTGCACCACGATAAGCTGCCAGACTTCTTAAAGTACGTCCCGACATAGAATCAGCAATAATTGCTTTTGCATTCAAATCAACCGACGCTTGCACCGATGATTTAATTAAGGTTGCCGAAACTTCATTATTTATTATTATAATAGGAATATCGTTTATTGAATTTTTCGATTGCTCTACTTCCATAGCAACAGTTGCCATTGTGCGAACCGATTCAATAGGATACGAACCATTTGCAGTTTCTCCGCTTAACATAATGGCATCGGCATTTCTATATACAGCACTTGCAACATCATTTACTTCGGCTCGTGTTGGACGTGGATTATCAATCATACTATGCAACATTTGGGTTGCAACAATTACAGGTTTGCGTTTATCAATACATTTACTAATTAAATATCGTTGCAAACCTGGTATTTTCTCGTAAGGAACCTCAACAGCTAAATCGCCACGTGCAACCATAACTCCATATACATGCTCTAAAATTTCATCAATATTATCAACACCTTGCTGATTTTCAATTTTAGCAATTATCTTAATCTGACTTTTATGCTTATCTAATATCTTTTGAATTTCTAAAACATCTTCTTTACTTCGAACAAAAGAATGAGCTATAAAATCAATATCCTCTTCTATGGCTAATTGAATAAACTCCTTATCTCGTTCACTTATTGATGGTAAATTAAACGTAACTTTCGGAACATTAACACTTTTTTTACCTTTTACAACACCATTATTTGTAGCTCTGCATAACAATGCATCTTTCGTTTTCTTAACTACCTCCAACTCCACATAACCATCATCAATCAAAATTTTGGTATTATCAGTTACATCCTTTACAAAATCAGGGTAAGAAACATAAATACACTCTTGTGTCGATTCCTTTGCTGGATCACCTTTCACATATATTTCCTGACCAATTTCAAGCTTAATTATATTATCTGTTTTAACGGTTCTAACTTCCGGTCCTTTTGTATCAATTAATAATGCGATCTTATCAGAAACTTGTCTTACATCATTAATCAGCTTTAAAGCACCCTCTCTATTTTGATGCGCAGTATTCATACGCACAACATCCATTCCTTCATTATATAATGACTGAATAAATTCCGGACTGCTCATTTTGTCTGATATCGTAGCTACTATTTTTGTTTTCTTAATCATAATATTGTTAAAGGTTAAAGGTTATAAAGTCATAACTTTTACTTTGATCTTTTTACTTTCTACTTTTATCTTGTTTAACTCTTAGGCTTTCGATTGCTAATCTATAACTATCTAAACCAAAACCCGAAATGCTTCCCATACATTTAGGTCCTATTAAAGTTACATGCCTGTATTCTTCGCGTGCAAAAATATTAGATATATGTACTTCTACAACCGGCGAAGTTACAGCAGCAATTGCATCAGCAATAGCAATAGAAGTATGAGTATATCCACCAGCATTCAATATAATACCATCATACTCAAACCCTACTTCGTGAATTTTATTAATGATTTCTCCCTCTATATTCGATTGATAATAATCAATTTCCACATCGTCGAAATGATCTTTTAAAAGATTTAAAAATTTCTCAAAATCAACTCCACCATAGATTTCTTTTTCACGTTTCCCTAATAAATTTAGATTTGGGCCATTAATAATTTGAATCTTCATAACGAATAATTTAACATAATACATACAAATTTAAGCATAAACATTAACTTTGAAATATATTATTTTGCATTTAACAATTAATTAATGAATTGGGAAAAGACAATATTTCATTTCAAGAGTTTTCTAAAATTAGAGAAATCACTCTCGAAAAACTCTATTGATGCATACGAAACAGATATCAAAAAATTTGTTTCATATCTCGATAGTAAGAAATTAGCTATATCTCCCACGCAAGTTCAAACAAAAGATATCAAAAAATTTCTGGAGTGGTTAAACGAATTTAATTTAAATGCACGATCACAAGCACGAATTATTTCGGGATTAAAAGCATTTTTTAAATATCTTTTACTCGAAAATAGGATAGATTCTGATCCTTCCGGATTAGTTGAATCGCCTAAACTGGGACGTAAATTACCCGAAGTGCTTTCAATAGAAGAAATTGATCGAATTATTTCTGCAATAGATTTAAGTTTACCCGAAGGACAAAGAAATAAATCAATAATCGAAACACTTTACAGTTGCGGATTACGCGTATCTGAATTGGTAAATCTTAAAATTTCTAACTTATATTTTAACGATGGATTTATTCGAGTTGTTGGTAAAGGCGATAAAGAAAGGTTAGTTCCAATTGGGCAAAAAGCTATAAAAGAGATCGGTTATTATTTTCAAGATCGAAATTCACTTTCACAGATTGATAAATCGAGCGAAAATATTGTATTTTTAAACAGAAGGGGGAAGCAACTTTCTCGAATAACAATTTTTGATTTTATCAAAAAACTTGCATTAAAAGCCAATATTAAAAAAAATATAAGTCCACATACTTTTCGTCACTCCTTTGCAACTCATTTAATTGAAGGTGGCGCCGATTTACGTGCTGTTCAAGAAATGCTTGGACACGAATCAATAACAACAACAGAAATATATACACACCTTGACAGAGAGTATTTACGCGAAGCAATAATTCAGTTTCATCCAAGATCATAAATTAATTTTCATTTAGAATATTGTTGAAATTGTCTTTTACAGATTGTTTAACTGGAAATAAACTACTAAATATTAAAGTTGAAATAAATGAGAAAACAAAACCTGGTAATAACTCATACAAATCAAAAATTCCACCATTTAATTGTTTCCATACGATAACGGTAAGGGCTCCAGCAATCATTCCTGCAATTGCCCCATGTGCAGATATGTTTTTATTGTATAAAGATAGAATAATCAATGGCCCAAAAGCAGCACCAAATCCAGCCCAGGCATAAGCTACCAACGATAATACAGAAGAATCTCTATCCATTGAAATGAAATATGCAATTAAAGCAATAGCAATTACTGTTGCCCTTCCAATCCAAACTAATTCCTTATCACTAGCATCTTGTTTAATCACTTTTTCGTAAATATCACGTGTTAAACACGACGATGAAACTAGTAATTGAGAGTCAATGGTACTCATAATAGCTGCCAATATTGCAGCTAAAACAAAACCCGCTATCCATGGATTTAAGAGCAATTCCGAAAGTAAAATAAAAATCTTTTCACTATCCTGTAAATCAATATTATGCCCAGCAATGTATGCAATTCCAAAAAATCCAACCATTAAAGAACCTATAATAGAGATAATCATCCAACTCATACCAACAAATTTTGCAGTATTCACATTTTCAGATTTATTAATCGACATAAACCTTACGAGAATATGTGGCTGCCCAAAATATCCTAATCCCCACGCTAATAACGAAACTATCCCTATAAAACCTGATCCTTTCCAAATATCAAGATATTCTGGGTTTATACCCTGAATTGTTCGAATTGTTTCGGAAAAACCGCCAAGATCTGCAATTACCACAATTGGCACAATAAGTAATGCTAACATCATAAGTATTCCTTGAAAAAAATCTGTCCACGAAACGGCATTATAGCCTCCTAAGAATGTATAAGAAACTATAACTATTGTTCCAATTACCAATGCATTCTGATAATCTAAATTAAATGTAGCTTCAAACAACTTTGCTCCGCCAACTAAACCCGAGGAAGCATATAATGTATAAAATAAAAGTATTACAAGCGCTGAAATAATTCTTAAATTAACATTATTAAATCGATTTGCTAAAAATCCCGGTATTGTAATTGAATCATCCAGTTTCTCAGTAAAAACTCTTAAAGGTCGTGCAATATAATGCCAATTAAGAAATGCTCCAATAGTTAGTCCAATTGCAATCCAGCTTCCGCTAATCCCTGTTGTAAACATTAACCCAGGTAATCCTAATAACAACCAGCCACTCATATCGGAAGCTCCAGCAGATAAAGCAGCCACAACAGGATTTAGCCCTCGTCCTCCTAAAACATAATCCGAAATATTCTTTGTTCGATAATAAAAATAAAAACCAACGGCTAACATTCCCAATATATATATTACAAATGAAATAAGTATTGATGTGTTCATGTTTTATATTTAGATACTTTTTAAAAACCTTTAAAGTAATTTAAAAATCTCAAACATCAAAAAATAGAAAATCCAAATAAAAAATGAACCCCATAATACGAGTTTTTATATTCGAAATATATTCTACAACATTATTCATAAATTAATCAATCTTATCCTGTCTATTTGGCAATTTTTCAATATATTTGTATTCTGCTAAGAATTTTTGTTAAAAGAATCATAATCAATTATTTATAAATTTTAAAGTATATAAAAATGTCAGATGTGAAACGAGTGTATACCTTCGGAGATGGAAAAGCAGAAGGTAAAGCGGACATGAAGAATTTATTAGGAGGCAAAGGTGCTAACCTTGCTGAGATGAACCTAATTGGAGTACCTGTTCCTGCAGGATTTACTATTACTACTGAAGTATGTACAGAATATAATGAAAAAGGTAAAGATGCTGTTGTTGCTTTAATAAAAGCTGAAGTCGAAGCTGGTATTGTTGCTACAGAAAAAGCTATGAATGCTAAATTTGATGCTAAGAATGGTGAATTTCCATTATTAGTATCGGTTCGTTCTGGTGCTCGTGCTTCTATGCCTGGTATGATGGATACCGTTCTAAATTTAGGTATGAACGATGATGCAGTTAAAATAGTAGCTGAAAAATCAGGAAACGAAAAATTTGCTTATGATTCATATCGTCGTTTCATCCATATGTATGGTGACGTAGTTATGGGTGTTGAGGCAGAAGAAGGACAGCATAACCCGTTCGAGGTTGTTCTTGACAAATTAAAAGAAGAAAAAGCTTATAAAGTTGATACTGAATTAACAGTTGAAGATCTTAAAGAACTTGTTGAAGGTTACAAAGCAGTTGTTCGCGAACATGCTGGTGTTGATTTTCCAACAAACCCTTGGGATCAGCTTTGGGGATCTATTTGTGCTGTATTCGATTCATGGAATACAGAAAGAGCTATCCTTTACAGAAGAATGGAAAATATTCCTTCTGAATGGGGAACTGCAGTAAATGTACAAGCAATGGTATATGGCAATATGGGTGATAATTCTGCAACAGGTGTTGCATTCTCTCGTGATGCTGCTACAGGTGAAGATATCTTTAATGGTGAGTATTTAATTAATGCTCAAGGTGAAGATGTTGTTGCTGGTATAAGAACTCCACAAGAAATTACTTTAGAAGGATCTAAACGTTGGGCTGAACGTAACGGTACTTCAGAAGAAGATCGTAAAGCTAATTTCCCATCATTAGAAGAAGCTATGCCTTCAATCTATAAAGAATTAAATAATGTTCAACAAAAATTAGAAAATCATTACAGTGACATGCAAGATATGGAGTTTACTATTCAGGATGGTAAACTTTGGATGCTACAAACACGTAATGGCAAGCGCACAGGTTCTGCTATGGTAAAAATGGCAGTTGACATGTTAGCTGAAGGAATGATTGATGAGAAAACTGCAATCCTTCGCATGGAACCAAACAAATTGGATGAGTTACTTCACCCTGTGTTTGAAGCTTCTGCAATTGAAGCTGCTAAAGAACTTTCTAAAGGTCTTCCTGCTTCTCCAGGTGCTGCAACCGGACAAATTGTATTCTCGGCAACTGCTGCTGAAGAATGGGCTACTGAAGGTAAAAAAGTAATTCTTGTACGTCGTGAAACTTCTCCTGAAGATTTAAAAGGCATGTATGCTGCTGAAGGTATTCTTACTGAACGTGGTGGTATGACATCTCATGCAGCTGTAGTTGCTCGTGGAATGGGTAAATGTTGTATCTCATCTGCTGCTGGTGTTTTAGTTACAGGTAAATCAATGTCTATTAACGGTGTTGAATACAAAGAAGGTGATTTTATATCATTAAACGGTACTACTGGTAAAGTTTATGACGGTAAAGTTGCTACAATTACACCGTCTTTAGATGGTGATTTTGGAAAACTAATGGATCTTGCAGAAAAAAATACACGAATGTACGTTCGTACTAACGCAGATTCTCCTTCTGATGCTAAAACTGCTCGTGAATTTGGAGCAAAAGGTATTGGTCTTTGCCGAACCGAGCACATGTTCTTCGAAGGCGAAAGAATTTGGGCTATCCGCGAAATGATCCTTGCTGAAAATGTTGAAGGTCGTAAAGATGCTTTAGCTAAATTATTACCTATCCAACGTGAAGATTTCTCTGGAATTTTGGAAGCTATGGACGGATTTGGAGTAACTATTCGTTTACTCGATCCACCATTACATGAGTTTACTCCAAACGATGCTGAATCTCAAAAAGAGATGGCTGAGAAATTAGGTGTTGATGTTGCTCTTGTTAAAGCAAAAGTAGAATCTCTACACGAATTTAATCCAATGTTAGGTCATAGAGGTTGTCGTTTAGGAAATACTTATCCTGAGATTACTGAAATGCAAGCTCGCGCAATTATCGAAGCTGCTTGTGAGTTAAAAGCTAAAGGATTAAATCCTAAGCCAGAGATAATGGTTCCATTAATTGGTACTATGAAAGAATTTAAAATGCAGGAAATTATCATAAGAAAAACTGCTGATGCTGTATTTGCTGAGAAAGGTATTAAAGTTGATTTCATGGTAGGTACTATGATTGAGATTCCACGTGCTGCTCTTACTGCTGATCAGATTGCTGAACATGCTGAATTCTTCTCATTCGGAACAAATGACTTAACTCAAATGGGTTTTGGTTATTCTCGTGACGATGCTGGTAAATTCTTACCAATCTATATTGAAAAAGGTATCCTCAAGCAAGATCCTTTCCAAGTATTAGATCAAGAAGGTATTGGACAATTGGTTGAAATGGGAACACAAAAAGGTAGAACTACAAATCCTAATTTAAAAGTAGGTATTTGTGGTGAACATGGTGGCGAACCAACATCGGTTGAATTCTGTCACAGAACTGGAATGGATTATGTTTCTTGTTCTCCATTTAGAGTTCCAATCGCAAGATTAGCTGCTGCTCAAGCAAACTTAAGATAAACATCAAATCTTAAATATTTCAAAAGCCGTTTCATTTATGAAGCGGCTTTTTTATTCTTGCTTAGTGTGTCATTCCTTACTCCGATCGAGAATCTATAGAATCTATAATATGAGATAAAGAGATTCCGGGTCTTCGCCCGGAATGACATCAAATAAAAAATTACTTAAGATATATATTGTTCATATATTGACTGATTCAATATGACAACCTGAAAGTCATACTAAGTCATGTCTGTCGGTAGATAGGTTTATCGAAGTATTGACAACTTTATATTTTGAGAAGTCTTTCTTGTTATCTCCAACTTGATTGGAGATCTTATAAAAAGTATAACGATTTAGTAGAGATTCCCGTTTACACGAGAATGACATTAAACTACCCCGAGGCAGAGCCATAGGGGTATTAAATGGAATTTGCTCCACAAACATATATATTTCAGACCCAGAGGGTCGGGAAATTAAACCACATTTCGATTAAACAAGATGTCAAGCTTAACAAAAAAAACTGCCCAGACATGAGCAGCTTTCATTATATAAATAACGTAAAATCTACATTTTCTCGATTGCCATAATAGCTTGATCTTTTTTAACCATTGTTGCATCATCAATCAAGATTTTTACAATTTTACAATCAAAAGGAGCTTCAATTTCATTAAAAAGCTTCATAGCTTCTAAAATACAAATTGTATCACCCTCTTTCACTACCATTCCTTCTTCAACAAAAGCGGGTTTGTCAGCCGATGCTGAACGATAAAAAGTTCCAGCCATCACCGAGTTAATTGTATCATTATAATCACTAGTTTTCTGCCCTTTAGGTTTTTCTTCAACTATTGTTTCTACACCAGCCTGAATTATTTGCTCAACAATAGGATCGGATAAATCATGTCCCTTAGCACTACCATTACCCGAACGAAGAGATAAATTAAAATCCCCTTTTTTTATAACCAATTCACTCAATTGCATTCTTCCAGCTCTCTCTAAAATAGAATTTACACCATCATAATCTTCTGGATGTAACATTGGATCTAAATTAGGATTACCATTCTTTTTACCTTCTTCCTGTGCAGGTTCTTTGATGTTAATAAACTCTTCAGTTTCTATATCTGCAGGAGTTTTTGGTCTTTTACCTTCCGGTTGTGCTCTCCATTTAAAGTATTCCATCGAAACTTCAGGAAACAAACAATATGACAATATATCCTCTTCTGTTTCAACCAATTCTGGATTTGTAATATTTTTTGTAATACTAGGTAATATAGGTTTTAAATCATCAGCAGGTCTGTGATCAATTGGTTTTTCTTTTCCTAAAATTTGCTTGATAAATTTTGGATTAATAGGAGCTGGCGAACGACCATACATTCCTTTTACATAGTTTTTTACTTCTTGAGGAACAACCTTGTACCTTTCGCCTGTAAGCACATTCATTACTGCCTGAGTTCCTACAATCTGACTTGTTGGAGTTACCAAAGGAGGATATCCTAAATCTTTGCGAACTCGTGTAACTTCTTCTAAAGCTTCTGATAGTTTTTCAATTGCTCCTTGCTGTTCAAGTTGAGATCTAAAATTAGAAATCATTCCTCCTGGAATTTGATGAACAAGGATTTCCGAATCAATAATTGGTTCGTATCCACGTCCTTTTGATCGTTGTGGGGTTAAATCAGCAAAATATTTGTTTACTTTTCTTAAAGCATCTAAATCTAGATCAACATCATATTCTGTTTCATCAAAAATTGCATGCATTGTTTCAATAGGTGGTTGAGACGAAAATCCAGCCATGGAAGAAATAGCGCAATCAATGGCTCCTGCCCCTGCTCTTACACCTTCTAAATAGGCAGTTTCGGACATTCCACTAGTAGCATGGCAATGAACCTGAATAGGAATATCTAAGTCATTTTTTAAAGCTTTTACTAATTTATAAGACATAGTTGGTGATAATAATCCCGCCATATCTTTAATACAAAGAGAATCAATACCCATACTTACTTGTTCTTTTGCATCACTAACATATTTTTCAATAGTATGCACCGGACTAATTGTATATGATAATGAGCCTTGAGCATGCGCACCATGTTTTTTTACCGCTTTTATAGCCGCTTCT
>Ga0209633_10006264_pt1 | contig 10214 bp, 9 predicted proteins | sample Cruoilmetagenom1_FD_187290 | JGI IMG/M metagenome (GOLD analysis project Ga0209633, IMG submission 187290) | Oil polluted marine microbial communities from Coal Oil Point, Santa Barbara, California, USA - Sample 1 (SPAdes) (version 2) | ecosystem: Environmental > Aquatic > Marine > Oil seeps ... | reverse complement strand
CCTGTTGGCACCAGTTGCGAAAAGGCATTCAATTCGCCCATCACTCGATCCGCATCGCTTAATAACTGCTGCACCTCGCCGTCCGCTATTTCCCAGGCGTGATTAATCTGCTCTGGGGAAAAGCTTTTGTATTCGTATTGCTGCTTATAGGTCCCAGCTTGGTAGTCTTTTATGTCCATTATTTCGATAACCTAGTAACTTTCCGACATAGTAAGTGCGATATGTCGAAATGTAGACCATTTTCCTCCTTTATGTCAAGTTGATAGCTAGTTTTCGACATAAGAAAAACCTTATTTCAGAAATTATCTACGATTTTTAAAGGGTTAATAACACATTATCGTTGGCGAGTAACAACTTCAAAGAAAGCTCTAGAGTACGGTGGGCCTATATAGCGGCGACACGGGGATGACCGCCATCGATCAATGGCGATCAATAGGGTCAGACCCACTGCTGTCCCATAAACAGAGAATAAAAAAGGCTTAAATCACAACAAGTTGTTACAATAAATGTGCGACCAAAAACTGTAATAACAAGGGATTTAAGCCATGGCACATAATAATACTATTTTCTCTCAATTGCTAAAATTAGTATCGAGACATGAGTTTGAATACTTGGCAAAAACACACCATGAAGGTAGGCAGCTACGCAAAACTAACCGTTGGTCGCAGTTTGTGGCCTTGTGTCTGGGTCAACTGTCAGGTCGACATAGCCTAAGGGATATCGAAAGTAATATGAGCGCACAATCGACTCGTCTTTACCACCTGGGAGCTAAACCTATCGCACGCTCGACTCTTGCCAGATTAAATGAAAACCAACCGGCTGAACTATATGAAGCCTTATTTGCAAAGCTGTATAGTAATTGCCAGAAACAGGTATCAGGGCATCGATTCCGTTTTCACAATAAACTCTATTCATTAGATGCTTCCCTTATTGATTTGTCACTCAAGATATTTCCCTGGGCTCACTACGCCTTGGGAAAATCTGCGATGAAACTTCATTTGAGTTTAGACCACGATGGGTACATCCCTCATTTTGCAGCTATCACTGAAGGTAAGATATCTGATATCGAGGTTGGCCGAATACTCCATTACAATAAAGGCAGCATCGTCGTCTTTGATAAAGGTTACACGGATTACAAATGGTTTAAAGCCCTAAATAGCAAGGGTATTTTCTTCGTTACTCGTATTCGTAAAAATGCTATATGGAAAGTCGAAGAGAGACGAGCTGTTGATAAATCCAAAGGACTGACGTCCGACCAAACGATAACACTAACCGGTATTAAGCCAAAGAAAATCGGTATGCCAAAACTGCGAAGAGTCGGTTATCGTGACCCGGAGAGCCGGCAACAGTATGAGTTTTTAACAAACAACTTTACGTTAAGTGCGCAAACTATTGCCGAGATTTATAAAGAACGCTGGCAAGTGGAACTGTTCTTCAAATGGATCAAGCAAAACTTAAAGATCAAAGCTTTTGTGGGGAATAGCAAGAACGCCATACTCACACAGATATGGGTAGCCCTCTGCACATATTTAATGCTGGCCTATTTGAAATTCAGTGCTAAGTTAGGATGGTCGCTACAAAATATGCTGAGATTATTACAGTTGAACTTATTTTTACGAAGAGACCTGATGGCACTGCTTCGAGGTGATCCACCAAAACAGGGTGTTGAAGATATTCGGCAGTTGTGTTTGATATGAAAGTTTATGGGACAGTAGTGAGTCTGACCCCGTTTTTCCTTTTATTTTTTGATGATTACATTAGCAGGGCATTTTCATAGTTTAAAGTAGACTTTCAAGGACTCTGACACCTTGATTTCTGATTCTAACGGCAAAGATCATAATTTAATGCCATATATACACCCCAAAATATGCATTTAATATACGCTTAAATCCTAGGTTATTCGAATCGTTTATTAGTCCAACTTCATTTAATGCTATCTCGCACAGCATTACATGCAGCTTTTATCTCGATGGATGCACCAGTTACCTTAATCGTCTCTATAACTTTATTTGTAAATTTTTCAGGTTTGTTAATTCCGCGCGCTGCACTATTCAACCCCCGCATCGCCTTTCGTACTTTTGAAGCTGTTGCAGCGTCTCCACCAGCAATACACTTGTCTAGCTCTATAATTGCCGCAGCGAGTGCGTCATCAAAACCATCAGCAGCCTTCTCCGCAGCAGACTTATTCGCTTCTGCTGCCTCATCCTTCTTAGATGGCACCAAAGAAGTTTGTAGCGCCGTAGTAATCTCGCCCTTTGCGCCACCAAACACCGCGGCAATGAATTTGAGATGCTCAGATGCGCTTTGCTTCTCCTGAAGGTAGCCCCCGATCGTAAACGGTTTGTTTTCCTTCGGGAGAGCAAGTGTGAACCAGTCTGTTTCGTGTGGCCAGCGATTGATTGTCCCTCTGGGAAGTATCTTGGGTAACGGGTAAATTATTGGCTTACCAGGCTCGAGTTTACCCACAATCACCGACGCAGCAGCCTTGTCAGGTAACGCAAGCGAATCCTTCGCATCCGCGAAAGCGAAAAACAGACTAACGTAACGTTCTTTCTCTGATCTAAATTTCCGTGTGAACAATGGATCATTAAGTTGGACAAATTGCGGTACTACGGTAAGCGCTGTATTATCGGATTTCGCTACATCTAGGCGTCCTTCAAAAACGAAATCAGGAGTTGCTGCTAACCAAAGCTGGTTTTGAAACAGCTTAGCCCATTTATCTTCATTAATAAAAACCTCTTTGAACCATACTTTACTTTCATTAGTTTTTTCGGTGCTATGTGTCGGATCGAGGTAGAACCAACCTCGGACAAGATGGATGCAGGGCCCAAATGAAATTTGATTGACTTCTACGTTACGAGACGCAAGCACTCCAATCTCTTTTTCTTTGGCTGATTCTTCCAATACGGTGCCTAGATAATTCACGCCTTGGGAAATAACACTCGAAAGGAGAGCCGACCCAATAGCCGCTAATACTGCTGACTCTGGCTCTTTACTAAATACACACTGCCCAATCGAGACCTGAGTGTCGTATTTAACTGGCCAATCACTAACGGGTGGTTCTGCCGTATCTTCTCTCATCATGACATCTTTACACCCGGCAGAGAGTACTAGTAAGACTACTACAATCAATGCGGCGATCTTGCGCATAACAATTTCTCCCAAGGTATTGTTAGTGTGATAAATCATCCCCAAGCACGGACATTGTCTGCAATGAAAGTCACCAGATCCTGGTTGAGTACTAATCCGACATTGTGCCGTGGATAAATATCGCTGTAGGGGTTACCCCCAAAAGGCTGAACGTGTATACCAATAACAACAGCATCTGCGGAACCCGAATCCACAACAACAGGTGCACCACTATGCCCACCTTTAGTGTCTACTTGATACAGAATGATGTTTTTATCTCTATTAGGGCGTATCATAGGCCCACTATGAGTAACAAAGTGATCAGTCCAAGTTTGCCATTGAGGGAAACCGGCCAATTCTACTTGAGCCTGACCGATTGACTGTGAAGAGAATTTCAGAGAAGGTAGACCAGTGTCATTAATCCTGATCACAGCTAAATCAAACAGATCGTAAGGACTGTCCCCCTTGAAAACGTAGGAACTATGAACTTCTATTTCTTCTGCGATCAAATCTATATTGGAACTCCTAAATTTTACGATAATTTCCCGTGGTTCGGCAGGCCGACGTGGTAAATCTACAACATGTGCGGCGGTAACTAACGCGTGCTGGGAAGCTAACCAAGCAGTACCACGAGAAACCACGCTTGTCCCTTCCATGACATCGACTTGTGCTACTGAAGACCACGGTAGTTGAGTTAACTGATCAGATGTTACATCCACCCACTGCGGGCCTTCCAGGCCTACTATGTCCAGTGGTCTTAGAACCCTATTCATATGTCCTACCATTATAATTAAGTGAATACAGGGGGCAGCGCATTTAATGATTATTGCTTACTGAAAACCTCACTTCTTCGATCCCCGCGATGCTGGCTTTTAGATACTCCATCGATTCAATACCGGTTAATCTCTTCTATAAAACGTTCTCTACCAATTACAATAACCTTATTTGCAGAAAACCTAATACTTGACAATATAAAGTCATCAATATGTGTTTGAAACATTGTACCAAGAGGTCAGAGTGCTTGAAGGCTGTAGTTCTTTGAACATCTTACTTCGACGATCCCCGCGATGCTGACCCTTAGTTACACGTCGTTTCAACATCGACTGCACCTCTTTTGTAAAACGTGCACTCCCCATTACAATATTCTGATTTGTTGAATCCCTGACATTCGAAAGTATATTTTCATCGATACAGGCTTGAAACATCGAGTGATAAGTAGCAGACCTTTTACCAACTGTCTTTCCCAGGGCCATATATAGTAGATGAGGTTTTATAAATTTACTTGTTTCTAAACGCACATTACTTTTATAACTAGTCCACTGATACTCCGCTGGATTATCTAAAATACCGGTACTAACTGGATTCAATTCAATATACCGATAACAAGCTAACAAATAACGATCAGAGTCTATTAATGATGATTTATATCGCCCTTCCCATAAAGCGCCTGCTCGACGATAACTTACATTGATATAGCGTACATAACGCCGCCCTATTGACAGCATCAACTTAGAAACTTCCTGCTCATCCGATGTTGTAGCTAACAAGTGTACATGATTTGTCATTAACACATACGCATGTATTGCGTGCTTATATTTTTCAGAAGCTGACTGTAAACAATCAAGATAAAAAATATAATCATCATCAGAAAAGAAAACTGCTGATCTATTATTTCCACGTTAAATGATATGCAATGACTGATCAGCCAAGACAATCCTTTGCATTCGCGCCATAACGCGCCTCCTTTTGCAATTTAAAATAGATTGCTCAACACAAACTAATCATTCCAAGTGCATCATATACATGATTGCATTAGTTAAGATGTATTTGTATCAAACACTGTATTTAACAGCACATAAACGTACGAAACTTAATTCCTAGGTGAGCCCGCATGAAGCAATTTTTATTATTTAAATCCTTAGCCACAAAGGTAGCTAAGTTTTTTTGTATTTCAAGTTTTTGTTATAGATATTTCAAGTACCCTGACCCCTTGATCTCCAACCTGAATCTTTGCCAAAATATGGCTTCAGAGTCCCTGTTTTCCCTTACCTTTCGAAGATGGGCGCCAACAAGCTCAATAGTACGGAAACAAACGTGGCAAAAAACGCCGCCACTGCGCCCCCCGCCACACCAGTTAAATATGGTGTTGTCGGTACGGCGAGTGCCCACACCGCGAATGCAACCGTGGATGCAATCAACTTCCACCATGGCAGACTACGGAGTCCAGGCCACGCGGGTTGATTGTTGGCCAGTCGTTTACCGGCATACACAACGAAAAACACTACAGGGGTGATAATCACGAAGAACCAGTAAGTATTGGTTTCGTTAATGACTGGCATTGCCTGTTTCAGGGCTTGCATGGCCGAGGCTGCGGCAATGTACAACGTGACCACTTCCGTCGGTATGTATCGTGCGAGCGCTTCGAACGCCGCAGATGTCTTTGGTTCCTTTTTTTGCTCACCCGTAGCGAAAGTTACAGTCATGGTTCCTTTGCGGACGAGCTCCTCATCAACCAGTGAAGTAATACTCATGGCTGCTCCCTCTATGGTATCGCGTTGAACGCGGTGCCAGCATCGACAATACCCGCACCAAATTGCGGGTCCCAGCCGCCGCCGTGCATGGCGTTTGCGTTCTGCAGCAAGAAGTCTTTCATGTCCTGCGGAGACAGATTGCGCCCTTTTTGCGACGAGCGGATCGCCGCAATGACACCCGCGACCACGGGGCAGGCCGCTGATGTGCCTGTATCGATCGATGACACCCCGGAGCCCTTGAAATGACTGAAACCGGCGATATCCGGTTTGGAATTGGCGAGCGTACCCGGGCCCTCGGATGAATATCCCAACATATCATGATTCACCGTAACGGCCGCAACACTAACCACATCCGGGTGCGAGTTGGCACCGAGAATGCTATTGCCGGGACCAATGTCGTTTGATCCGCAAAAACCAGCTGGGCAGGTACTGCCACAGTTACCAGCCGCAAAAACGACATCGACACCGGAACCGACAAGCGCTGCTGTGATCTGGTTAAATGGGTGCGTTGGGTTACTGCTGTAGTTCTGCGGATTACCAACTGGCGCGTCAGTCGAAGTGTCGTACATACCCCAGCTGTTCACAGCAACTAACGGCCCTGGGTCAGCGAGATGGTCGACCATGATTTCCGAAAACGCACGAATCGCGTCGGACAGAAAGCCGACCCACATGCCGCCCTGCGACTGCAGCAAGGCATAGTCAAAGATCATAGCCTGCGGCGCAGCGATCAGCGCGTCGAATGCGACCATCGTGCCGTGGTCCGGTGGTGCCGTACCAGGAGAAATACCCGGCCGCGGATTGTAACCGCCAACAACATTGATCTGGCTGCCGTCGATGCCTGTATCGACAATCACTATGCGGACACCCGTTCCCTGGGCACCTGCTGACGTCAGCGGGAGCAGGTTCAGAGCATTCCTGACATCCTGATCATTTCCAACGGCATTGTTAGGACACACTGGGTTAAAGGGACTGATCTCAGCATCACTGAACACCGTATCGACGTCATTCGGGTTTTCCGCCACAAACCGCTCGACAGCACCCTCGTCTTCGAACTCGGCAGCAACAGCAAACGTCTTGTCGATCTGTATAGGGTAGCCCATTGTCTCAAATTGCATGCCGGGCGTGCGAACTCGGGATTCTAACTGGCCTTCAGCGATGTTCATTTGCTTGGTCGCAAAGGACTCGTGTAACCACTCATGCTCATTAAGCATTACGATCTTGCGAACACGAGGACTTTTCTTCCCTTCAGGTTGTTGCTCCATCGTTTACTCTCCTCACATTACCTCTTATCGGTTTTTGCTGCTGTACCGACGTTCATGTCGACAAAAGCATCAACGTCGAATTCTTCTTTTAACGTTCGAACGGTCTCATCCGTCGCCGTGCCGCGAACGACTTCGAATCGGCCGGCCTCGTCCAGCGGTACCTCGCCGAACTCCTCATCGACATCGACACCTACCGACGCTAGCTCAGTCAGTATGTCTCGCCTCTCTCCCCACCGCGCTCGGTCGATACGAAAAATGTAGAAACGGTTGAGGACAGCCATCGTTTGCTCCGAAATACAAGATCTCCTTAGTTGTTACATGGTGGGGTTTCTGGCGCATTTTTTCGGGATCAAGGTGTTAGAGTACTTGATCCGCAAAGCTCTTTAAAACATTTACTTTTTCGATCACCACCATGCCGACCTTTTGTTACACGTCGATTCAATATCAGTTGAATCTCTTCTTCAAAGAGTATGCTTCCTATTATTTTGTCTTTATTTGTGGAATCTCTAATGTTGGCTAGTACTGATTCATCGATATTTACTTGAAACAATGAACTATAAACATCACCCCTTTCTTTTGCTGTTCTATCTAAATCTAAATATAACTGATGGGGACTTATCAATTCATTAGTAACTAATTCTGCATTGCTTTTATAACTAGACCATGGGTATTGGTTAGGGTGTTTAACCATACCGGCACGCACCGGATTCATTTCTATATACCGATAACATGCTAGTAAGTAATTCTCTGTATCAATTAATGAGGATTTGTATCGGCCTTCCCATAAGGTACCGGTACGTTGGTATTTCGAATTGACATAACGCACATAACGTCGACCAACTGACTGCATCAACTTGGATATCCCTTGTACATCGGATGGAGTCACTAATAAATGCACGTGATTTGTCATTAGTACGTACGCATGTATGGCAGATTCGTACTTTGCTGAAGCGATTTTTAATGAATCAAGATAGTAACGATAGTCTTCCTCAGCAAAGAATGTTGCAGATCGATTATTTCCACGCTGAAGAATATGGAATGGCTGCCCAGGTATGACAATCCTTTGCATTCGCGCCATGACGCGTCTCCCCTCTGATATTTATTTACATTACTGTAAAAATGTATCCACTACAGACTAACAGCGTGAAAACACCTTCAGCATAAAACATCAAGTACTGACGTAGTCTGCACATATTCCTGGGAAATTAATAAAACAGATAAACCCGCATGTAACAATTATTATTTACTACCTTATATTTATAAGATAGCTAGTATTATTAATATTTCAAGTTTATTCATAGGGTTTTCAAGTACTCTGACCCCTTGATTTTTTGATTTTCTTAAAATGGCATTAAGAACTGATTTTTAGCGTGTAAAGATGTGTCAAAAATCAGGGACAGATTTGCAGCTATACTTTTTTAATAAAGCAGCTATGCTGAAAATGATATGGAGATAACCATTTAATGTTGTATATAGTTATTGAGATTGTCTTCTTATTCAAAAATAATTCACTTGGGCTTCTTTGATAAAGATGTGGAGGTTTGCGATGAGAATCATTGATATAAGTGGGTACAGTAACGGTTTAAATATGTTGGGAATAACTATTAATCCTAACAATAGTCACATATTTTTTACTAGACAAGGCCAAGGGGACAATCTATGGGAAATTAACTCCAACGGTGGCCTCGTTTCTTCATACGTGATGAATAACAATGGGATAAATTATGGAGGTCCTTCAAGCTTAGCAATAACACAAAACAATCATCTCATCACAACGCGACCAGTTTATGATAGTCAGTATAATAATGTTATAGATGCTCACTTAGTTGAAATGAGCCTTGATGCTCAGAATATATTTTCGTCATTTCACACTTCTCTATATGAACATGGGGGTAGCGGCCTTGGTTGCTTTGGTTCGACTGCCAATATTTTAATATCGAGTTTTGCTGATAAAGCAGTTTATGAAGTGAGTCCTGATGGCGTATTGATCGACTATTTTAAAGTTAGAGCTACACCTATAGATATAGCCATTGATCCAACAACTGAGAATATTTTTGTCGCATATCAAGGTGGAAATGCAGAGGAGCAATATTTCTCAACTGTTTTTGACGAGTACAAGCGGATCGATTTTCGTAAATACATCTTGGTTAATACCTATGCATTGAATTCTGTTGGACTAACCCGTAGTCCTATGTGTTTTGATATTAATCGGCAAGATGGCTTGTTTTACGCTTTAGAAAACAACGCTCGCATTCTTGAGTTTGGCAAAAGTGAATTAACGCTCGCCCCACCCAATGAAGCGATTTTTAAGATTGGGCGAACGGCTAATTCTGTATCGGATAATTGGTCCAATGTAAATTTTGACACATCTTTCTATTCCCCACCCACAGTCGTTGCATCAATAGATACCTTTGATGGCGCAGATACTGCTGGTCTTAGAATGAACAATATATCAAATAATGGTCTTTCAATTAAAATAGAAGAGGAGCAGTCTGGTGATAGTGAAATCTCCCACACTTCAGAGGTAGTGAGTTATCTCGCTGCCAGTACCGGACCTATACATGATCACCTGGGTAATCATATTGGCGAAGTTGGAAAATTGGATGCTAATCAAGCCGATGGCAATCAATGGCATACTGTAAATTTGAATACTACTTATCACGATCCCGTGGTAATTATGCAGCTAATGTCGTTTAGAGGTTCACAGCCTGCTCATACTCGACTGCGTAACATTACTGAAGGCTCATTTGAATATCAAATTGAAGAATGGGATTACGAGGATCAAGTTCACACTAATGAGACAATTGGTTATATTGTGATTGAAAATAGAAAACATCAGTTGTTAGATGGAACTGTTATTCAGGCAGGTAAAGTTGATACAAATCATGAATGGGCTAATATCCAATTTGATACATCTTTATTTCATTATTCAACGCCTGTTTTAGTGAGTCATTGCCAGACTTTTAATGGCCCGCAAGCAGTTGTCACACGCCAAATAACAAAATCAGCGTTTGAATTTGATCTAAGACTGCAAGAAGAAGAAAGGAATGATGGGTATCATGTAGTAGAAACAGTTGGGTATGTAGCAGCACATCAATAATTTGCTAAGCATTCAACAATTATTTCTATACTGATTTCAAAGTAAAAGGGTCAAGATAGCGAAAACGGGGTCAGAGAAGAATGGCACTTACTTAAGCTTCCTTGGGTGGCCATATTTCTCTACCATATCTCTCGCTTGATCGCGTGGCTTGGTCAGTAAAGGAAAGGCTTTCGGCCTTCGTTTAACAGCTCT
>Ga0209633_10006263_pt1 | contig 10214 bp, 5 predicted proteins | sample Cruoilmetagenom1_FD_187290 | JGI IMG/M metagenome (GOLD analysis project Ga0209633, IMG submission 187290) | Oil polluted marine microbial communities from Coal Oil Point, Santa Barbara, California, USA - Sample 1 (SPAdes) (version 2) | ecosystem: Environmental > Aquatic > Marine > Oil seeps ... | reverse complement strand
TGGTGTTGTCAGTGTCATGGTGTTGCCCAAATCGTCGTCACGCACGGCGCCAAATCCAAGGCCGGATCGCATCATGCTGGAGCGGGTGCATGCCTATCTCGATCAGCGCCGTCCTCTGGCTGTAGAACTGTATGTTATTGGTGTGGAATATATAGAGACAGGTTTGGCGGTTGCCGTGGGACTGCGCGATGGTCACTCGCACGACCAGGTGTTGCAGAATATTCGTGATGCCTTGAAAAATTATCTGTGGCCATTGTCTCCCGGCGGTCATGATGGCAGTGGATGGTCATTGGGGCAAAGCGTCATCAATCAGGAGTTGGAAGTGGTCGTCGCACGCGTCAAAGGCGTACGTAAAGTCACAGGTATCAACCTGTTTGTGAAGAACATGAAAAACTGGATGCTGGCCAATATTGATCCTGAAACAGGCGCACAACGCGTTGAACTTGATCCCTGGCAATTGCCCGAGCTGTTATCCATCGTGGTGGTAGATGATGAAGAGAGTGCGCCAACTGAATTGAAAATACCTCCAACAGCCGGGAAGGATGCTATTGCCATACCGGTAATACCGGAAGTGTGTTGAAAATTGTATTGATACCGATTTGTAAACAAAGAGTAGCTGATGGATGCCAACAATCAAAAATTCTGGTTGATTGCCGACGGTTCCCAATTTGATTTGCCGGGAACCCAAGCGCGTTGGGATAAGCAACGCAGGATTTTGTGCTTGCGCTCCAGTCGCCAGTTGCCGGCATTGCCCTCTGATCGCAGTGTGGCGCGCACCCTTGCTGCTCAAGTCCATACTACGTTGGACAGTTATAACACCCGGGCGAGTATCAGTAGTGACCGCAGTGAGGTGCGGGCATCTGGCGTCTTTGAAGAATCAATCGTCATTTATAGCGCGCAAAGCGGTGAGCAGATTCTTGATCTCGCCATGGGTGAAGAGAGTGTGCTGTACCTGCTGGTGGGAGAAACCGGCGTTGCAACACGCATTGTCATGCTGGACCGGCGTGATCGCTGGTCGCCTGTTGAACTGCGGGAGCCCGGTTTTTTACCTGACCTGATCGTAGCATCTCCAGATGGCGGCGCATGGGCGCTTGATCGTGACAACGACATGCTTGGCCGGGTTTGGGGGATGCCGTTGCGTGAGCGGCCATTGATGGAGTTTCAGGCCGGTGTGGCGCGCCCCTGCAGTGAAAATCGTAATGCGCCGCATGTGGAAATTCGTGATGATTTGTTACTGCCTGAAGATCATGAAGTCATTGCCATGGCTTCTAATAGTGATAGCGATGTGGTGTTTTTGTTATGGCCATCCTCGGGCAGCGGCAATGCGGCAATTGTCGTGCTAAGCGGCAACCGCATGTCAGAGCTGATGGTGCTAAATGGCGCAGTAGCGCCTTTCTCGATCGGATGGGTGGCCGGGGATCGCGTGGCATTGCTGTTTGCCGCCATGACCGAGGCCATTGTTTATCATATTCAGATTACGGCTGCTGCGGCGATTGCAATGGTAGTAGGCGATCGTTACCCGCTGGTCGGCTGGACACAGTTTCCATTTTGCAATGCTGTTGCCCAACCTGTGCATTATCCTGCAGTATTGACGGGTGATGATCACCCGCGGCCCTTGCATCGCCTCTCGATGCCGGGCCTGGCCAGGTCCGCCAGTATAGATTGCGCCACCCCCATCGACAGCGGGCAAATCGGAACAGAATGGCACCGTCTTTATATCGAAGCATCTATCCCAAAAGGCGCTGGCATAACTTTGTATCTATCGGCATCTGATGAGCTGGACAAACTCTCTTCAGCGAATCGATACGCGCACTGTTTTGGTAGTGTGCCGCCCGCGCTGCCACAACAGTTCAGCGATGCGCCGGTGGCGGGCTGGGTGGCGGATTGTTCAGAGATCCCTTTTCATCCCGGCCTGCTGGATTGTCCGGCTGCGAAAGATACCGCCGGTCTTTTTAGCGTCTTGATCCAACGAGCAGGCCTTGCCGTGCGCAGTTTGCGTGGCCGCTATCTGCAACTGCATCTTGAACTGCATGGTGATGGAGACAATACGCCTGAGTTGGCCGCGATTCGGATCTATGGCCCGCGTTTCTCCTATCTCGATCACTATCTGCCGGAGCTCTATCGTGAAACCCTGTTTGGTGAACTCGCCGACACCAGGGAGGAGGCAAGCGGGGCGGATTTTTTACAACGTTATCTGGGTTTGTTCGAAAGTGTGCTGACGCCAATGGAAGACAAGGTTGCAGCAGCCTATTTAGTGACGGATCCTGTCACTGCGCCGAAAGATGCGTTGCCATGGTTGAGTCAATGGGTTGGCATGACGCTTGAACCCGGATTATCCGAAGCACGCAAACGGCGCATGTTAAGCGAAGCAACCCGACTGTATCGAAAACGCGGCACCTTGCGTGGCTTGTCATTGGCCTTGAATGTGGCGACAGGTGACCGGGTTGCCGTCGGCGGCATTGTGATTCTGGAAGATTATCGTCTACGCCGCACCTTTGCCACCATTCTTGGCGCCGATCTTACCGATGAAGAGGATCCCTTAATGATGGGCATTGTCCACAGCGGCAACTCCTATGTGGGCGATACCCTGTTTTTAGGTGAAGAGGAGAAGAAGGAGTTTCTCGCCCTGTACCGGCCCGAAATTGCACAGAATGAAGAGGAGCAGCAAGCCATCGAGGCGCTATTTGAACGCCTGGCGCACCGCATTACGGTATTGGTTCATCATGATGCTGCGCCGCAGGAGTTGGGCTTGATCCGACGCATCGTACGACTCGAGACACCGGCCCATGTTGAAGCCAGGGTGCTGGCGGCATCGACATCATTGCTGGTTGGTCTCTCTGCATTGGTGGGTATCGATACCGTCATTGGTGAACAGGCAGCACCAAAACCCGCCCATGCTGATCGCAGCATCATCGGACGCGGTGACTATATCCTGGGTAAAGGCGCACTTGATCCGCGGCTGGAAGGTTCGGGCAGCAGCGCCATGGAGCCGGAACGCCGGCCTGACGCCTTTGCCCCGGATGTCGCCGCCGAGTTTGGTGATTCATTTACATTAGACGCCAGTATGTCGCGCGCCTATGGGGGACGCGAACTTGTTGGTTATCACTGGTCAATAGATGAGGAAGGAGATTGAAATGACAGACATTACTTTGGAAAAAATACAGGCTGAAGCACAGAAAACAAACGATTCCCAATTGAATATCAAGGTGTCTAACGACAACCCTTTGCCGATTGGCTCGAACACCTTTGAACTGGTGGTGGTCGATGACTCAGGCAATGAGTCTCTGGCGGCACAGGTGATCGTGATCGTGCGTGATACCGCACGCCCGACAGCGGTTCTTCGTGCTACCGGAGCAGACGGGCGGCCACTACTCGATAACACCCTGGCATTTGGCGCCAGTTTTATTCTCAACGCCAAAGGCTCGCTTGATGCTCCGCCGGGAAAAATTAGCCAATACGTTTGGTCGCTGCTTGACTAGCGAGACCAGGTTTAAGCTGGCGAGGTATGAAAAAAACATTTTCTCTCGCAAAGACGCCAAGACCGCCAAGAAAAACCTTTGCGTTCTTAGCGAGAGATTCTTTTAAAACTTGACTCATTTGCTAGCATTTTAGTGAATCAAAGATTACTAGTGGGATAAGGGTAGAGGAGGAGATATGGCGAAGTTTGTTGTCAATCGAGCTGTGACGACCAGAGGCTCCAGTGTGAAGGTTGATGGTGATCTGGCAATAGGACGGCATCGATTTCAGCTGGTGGTTGTTGATAGTCAGGGTAATAGAAGTAGACCGGCAATTGTCACTGTAGTGATTAAAGGACGACGGACTATACCGATACCGATACCAATTGTTCGATAAATGGGTTCGTTAGCCGGGTTTTTAAAGAGATGGTGAACTGACATGAGTACGCACAATGATCCCTTACTGAAGCAACGTGATCCCGATCGTTTGTATTATGCATTGGGGGCCTTGCTCGATGAAGACGACTTTACCCGTGAACAAACCTACCATCGCGGCAGGCTGGGGAGGGGGCTTGCATACCTTCACGGCGCCGGGGCAGTAGCGGGATTGGAAGCCTCCATCGAAGAGCATGATGGAGAGGATGTGTTGATGGTCAGCGCCGGTATGGCGCTGGATCGCCTCGGACGTATTGTTGAGATACCCAAAGCGGCATGTTTGCGTGTCGGTCGCTGGTTCGAATCACAATTGGCCGATCCTATTGGCCATGACCGGTTGGTCAATAGTTTTCGCAGCCGATCCGGCGGTGATCCTGATGGCGTGATTGTCGATGTGTTCGTCAAGTTTGCCGTGTGTGAACGGGGTAAACAACCAGCTTTTGCCGGCGGTAACTTTGATGCGCTGGACGCTATTGCTCCATCCAGTTTGCGAGACAGTTATCAGTTGGAGCTGGTCATTCGCGAAGAGGCGGTTCCACCGGTTCCTGTCCATGGCTTTCCTGACTTATCCGGCATGACGGCCGGGCAGATGAAACAACGGGTATTGCAATACAAGTTGCAGGATGCCTGGAAAGAATCCGCGGCCTGGAGCGGTCCCGGCAAAACACTGACGTTATTGGCGGAGCATGTTCAAGATCAGGACGGCACGGAGGTGTTGCTGGCGCGGTTGATTATCCCTGCAACAACTCCACCCTTGCAACGTGACGCCAATGTCGACATTGTTGTGGACAATGCCATACGCCAACTGGTGTTTTCCACGTCGGAACTCGCATGGCTCATAGATAATTTAGGATGAGGAGAAAATCATGATTGATTTAGGCCAGGGCTCATTACGTGAACGCGTTGATGCAGACGAATTACGTGAGCTGAAAAAGAGAGGTGCCGTTTTCCTTGATCCTCGCCGCACCCGCCCAATGTGGTTTGACGGCCGCTTCTTAAAGGCGCAGGACCTCAACCGCGAACAGGAATATTTTCTCACCCGTCAGGCTGATCTTGCCGTGGCGACGGGCACGGGCGTTGTTGACGGGCTTTATGTCAATCAAGGCAAGAGAGCAACCACATTGATCATTCGCAAAGGCTACGGTATGACCTTTTGTGGCGAGCGGGTCATGATTGCCAAAGATCTGAATGTTGATTTGGGTAACGTACCGCTGATACAACGCCTCAATGTCAGAATGGGATTGAGCAAAGAACCGGCCCCGACACTACGCGCGCGCACCGGCCTCTATATTATGGCATTGCGGGCATTGGAGTATACGGCGAATCCCGTTGCTTCATACCCGACCCATGTCGATGCTGAACGCAGTGTTGAAGATGGTGAGATCATCGAAGCCACTGCGGTAACGCTGATACCCTTTTCACTCTCCGCAGAATTCGCCCAGCCGGAATTACGCCGCGCCGCAGTTGCCGACCGTGTGTTTGTCTCTGCTGAAGATATCAATGCGCCTGCATCGAGTCTGCCGCTCGCCATGATCGAACTGGAACACGGCAATGTGCGTTGGGTCGATAACTACCTGGTGCGCCGCGATATGGGATCGGAAAGCAGTGATGTTCTGGGATTGGGCATGGCGCCTCGGCCACTGCGTGAAGCGCATTTTCATCAATATCAGGCGATGTTGCACGACGTGCTTGAGCAACGTCGCAGCCTTGGCAACGATGCTCGTTTTGCAGCCAGCGAACACTTTGTTTCATTACCTCCGGCGGGTGAACTCCCGGCTGCCGCCATCAATATGAAAACCCTGACGCAACACTATTTTCCTGCCGCCATGGATGTGGAAGTGGCTATTGTGCCGGAAGACGAAGCGCCGGCCGTGATTGAAGAGAGCCTGTTGCTGCCGCCCATTGATTTGAATGCAGCGGAAGATACCCTGGAGGCGACTTCGATCATGGTGATGGTTCCGATCAAGCGGCATGAACTCTCCTCTTATACCAGGCGGCTTAAATCGCTGAGCGTTAAATTAAATGCCGCAAAGATCAACCCCTTGCACGTGCGGCCAATTGAGAGAATCCATGGAATTCGCACCAAGCTGCCCGGCTATATCAAACCGGCAACTTTGGCATTGGATCTCGATGAGGCAAACTGGCGCTCCCTGGTTGCGAGTTTTAAAACACTGTGGTATGTCAGACGTCGTAACTTGAATTATAAAGAGGAGGTTGTTGGTGAAAGCATTCGCATACTCACCGACGAGTTCGACGATGAGGCCGATATGCTGCGCCGTTTTAAGGTGAATGCTCTTGATGATCGTTTCAGTAATTTAAAGTTGCGTGGGAGTGCAGCTGCTGATTTATCGATGGTAAAACTATTGAGTTCACCCAGGTTTACCGAGTCAAAGAGTTTGTTGCTAAGCGCCATGAGCGAACTCGAAGCAACCGAAATACTGGATGAAAAGGCGGTGGTTGAAATTGCAGAGCGTTATAACAAAAAAGGGAGCGGTGAAGGCGTCAGGCGGGTTGAAAATGCAATACTGGAAAAAGATACCCGCGATGATGGCACGACGATCAAGGCGGCGGCTGATCGCAACAAGAGTCGTGTCATCAAGTTGGGTGACTCAAAGGCGGCGCCGGAGATGGACTATATTGCCAGCAAGATGAAGGCCGAGGAGTTTGAAAAATTCAACGGTGAACTCAAACTGCTGCTTGATGATAAAGATAAGCAAGCCGACGCTGTCACCGAACTGATTCTCAACAAGAAGAGGAGTCTGGAACAATGAAACTGGTGAAACGACCCAAACCGTTGTTCAAGGGTGAGCGGGTCGTTGCCGTTGACCCGCCTTTCGCAACCCATGTGAGTGAGCGCTGGAATCGCCGTATCAACTACTATCCCGGCCGCACTCTTACGCATACGGCGCTGAATGTTGAACAACATAATCACTCCAGCCATCTGAGCTTGTATGGCGGCCAGTTATCGGCCGGTGTGGTGCGCGGCCTGGAGTTGAGCCTTGAGGACGTGGAGAGCGCCGCTCCCATTGAGGAGCAGCGTTACCTGATTCAATCCGGCGCGGCTATCACCTGTAAAGGCGAAGATATCAGCTTGTCGCAACAGATGTTGATCAACGTGCATAAACTTCCCGTCATAGGTCAACTTGCAACGGATACATCATCGCCGCTCGGTATTGGCGTGGTGGTATTACAACCCATCGTCGCAGACAGCGCTGCCGGGCTTGACGATGAAGATCCGTGTGAAATCGATCCGGCAAATGACGCCTTTGAAGATTGGCAGATTGTCGATGGTTTCAGAGCGGCCTGGTATTCCTGGCCAGGCGATTGGCCAACTCCGTTGCCGCCATTTTTTAAACGCTTGCGTAATCGTTTGGCTTATATTATTTATGGGCAGGAAGGCAAAGCCAATGGTGCCCCACTACCTTGGGAGAGAGTAGGTGCTCCATTGGCGCTGGTCAATATATTGCCCAATGGCCGGGTTGACTTTATTGATCGATATGCGGTGGTGCGCCAGGGTGGTATTCCCAATCCGCGCCAGTCGCTGATCAGCAATTTTGGCACACCGTTTTTATGGCAGGCCCGCCTGTTAGGGCTCTCCGCCCATCTGCAGGAGTTACGTGACCAGGGAGAGGAGTTGAAACAGGCCCTGCAACACTTCCAATATCTGCCGCCGGTCGGTGTGTTGCCGCCCGATATTGTGGATTTCAGAAATAACCAAAGTTCTCTGTTTCCAAGTCAATACACTGTCGAAGCCGCGCCCATACCATTGGAGCAATTTGAAATTGCCGTTGAGGCAGCGGCTTCCGCTGAGCCGTTTGATCTGTTTGCGCCTGACCGAATCAAAGTGTTAGTACCGGTAGCGCAGCAATTCTTTGAACCGCGTCTGTTGAAGCGGGAGGCCGTTGATCCGCTGTTTGAACAAACCATTAAAGAGTTGCTGGATGAACTTGGTGGGGAGCTGGGCCGGCGTCAGGAGTTGCGCGGCATGGCCGCCAGTGTGCTCGGTGCGATGGACCGGGATTTAATACCAGCATATCCAGCCGAAGATCCCCTGGCTGTGCCCGGTGAAGAGGTCAATGACAATTACATCATAGAGAAGCAACATGATGATGTGGCATTGGAAGAGGTGAATAGCCTCTATAAATGGCTGGATGACAACTCTCCCTTGAGCGAGGCGGAACTCGGTCAAGTCACCCCTGATAATCTCGGAACAGAGAGCTTCAGCGGTGTACATCAGCTCATCGATGATTTGCAAAATAAGATCGATGCCAGTAATCACAAAATTGATTTCGGCTTTCTGCGCGTGCAAACGGATATCTATCGCATTCGCCAGATGATGTTGGGAAATGTTGAAGCCACTCGCCTGGCTACATCTCCCATATTGGCGAATATCGCGCAGGGACTCTCCAGCCATGCAACACAGGAAAACCTGAAGGAGTATTTCAAAGGCATTGCCTCGGCGCCGGTTCTTAAAACAGATGCGACGAGTGGTAGTGGCGGCGCCGACAACAGTTCCGGTGGATCAAGTGGAAGCAGTGGTTCGCTTGGATCCGCGCCTGTTTATAACATGATGAACGTCGACACGTCAGATTTGCGTTTTGCAAAACCCGTCGAAGAGTTGCAAATTGACTCCGGTGGGATTTCCCGTGGAGCAACAAACTACTCTGCCATGGCTGCCTTGCCTGGTGGTTATATCACGCAACCATCCCTGGAGACACGCATTGGCTATGCCGGACAGGCGGGCTTTTCTCTCTATCAACCATCAGTCGAAGATGTCGAATCACAAAGCCCCATTGTGGGTGAAAGTCTGGAGTTTCGCTCCACCTCTGTGGCGGAGCGCATTACCGATCCACCTGCCCCCGAGGCCAGAAGTTACGCAGTGGCATCCAAGGCGGCTGTCTATAGTGACCTGACTGACTTGCCCATCAATATCGATGGTATTGAAATCCCCATGTCAGGCAGTGAATCGGCGGTGATTACCTCGGCAAAATATGACGAGTGGTATAAAAAACTGAAGCCAGCGAAGGGGGAGATCGCCGTATTGACCACCCGCAGCAGAAAGAGCAACGGGGATGTGATCATCTATCTGGGGCCGTTCACCGATGCGGAGCAGAGGATCCTGGGGGCGCAGGAAGCCCATCTACGTTCGAGCCTGAATCAGTTAGTGGGCGTCAATAAGCGCGCATTGAATACAGGGGGTCTTTCAGGGGCAATCTTGTCAGGTTTGTATGATCCGCATCCCAGCGATGGAGATGAAGGCGCGTTTCTATCGGTAGGCGTCAGTGCGCTGGAGAGTACGGTCAGCACTCTACGCAAAGTCGAGCGGCGTATCAATGGTTATAAACAAGCTGTCACGAAATGCAGGAGGAGCCTGATTGCCTTGAAAAAGATCGCCGGCCTTTGGAGAGTCGATATCAATGAGAGCCAGGAGAAACTGCGTGAGCATCGTCATGATGTCACGGTTGCCCGTGCGCTATTACAGGAGGAGCAGGCGAGGGTCAATATGGTTAATTCGCGCCGGCAGGAAATACTCAAAAATCATGTCGGCTTTATTGGTTATATGCGTCCACGCACGATTTCATTGCGTAAGGATATGCCTGCGATACAGATCCATGGTGAATTCACAGATCCTGTGCCTGCTTGTCTCAAACGGGATATTGCAGGCCCGGATGAATTACAGGATATGGTGAACTTGTTCAGGGATATCCCACTGAAATGGCTCCCCTATAGCAGAATGTTTCTACTTAAACTGGATAGCTATCACCTCATCAAAAGTATTTTTAGTAGTGCTAAACAAAAGGCCGTATTGCAAATGCAATCCAGTCTGCAACTGTCGGCGGGTGCGACGACGCAATCGCAACAAAGCCATAGTAAATATGGTCAGGCGATAAATAATCTGGTGAGCGCTCACAAGCAGTCGACGATGACTTTCACCCGCAACAAGGCGTCACTGAATCTGCAAGTGCTGGAAAAATTGTCCTGGAAGGAGGTGAGTGTGAAGGCGCAGGATGAATTATCACTGCAGGACTTGATTGAATCAGGTAAAGGTCAATCGGGTCTGGCGCAACGCGCCTCCCGCGAAGTCGAAAATATTCAGGATGTGGCTGTGTGTCTGTATGCGCGAATGGCTGAAGTTGCGCCTGCCCAACGCCTGTTGTGGGCGGATCTGTTAAGTGAGTTCGATGAGTTTGTCAGTCTGAAGAACCTCGAGGTTTTACCGCAATGGGATCAACTCGACTTTGAGCTTCGCCGCGATCTGCAACGGCTCAATCAATGGTTGTTCTCCCGAATCGACGAACAGATACCCGATGTTGTCAGCTTGAT
>Ga0209633_10006262_pt1 | contig 10216 bp, 11 predicted proteins | sample Cruoilmetagenom1_FD_187290 | JGI IMG/M metagenome (GOLD analysis project Ga0209633, IMG submission 187290) | Oil polluted marine microbial communities from Coal Oil Point, Santa Barbara, California, USA - Sample 1 (SPAdes) (version 2) | ecosystem: Environmental > Aquatic > Marine > Oil seeps ... | reverse complement strand
GATCCGATTGTTTTCGGCCATATATTGAACTGAGTTCGGATTTTTGATGGTCAGGGGAATTCCGATCATGCCGCCAGAGCCCATACCGGTATTGATTTCAGTGTCCGTTGCGATGTCAAATACGGCTACATAAGCGATATCGGATGGGCACCAATCGACGAGGCGCTGCATGACGATGAAGAGTTTTCCGTTGGCGATCACCCCGCAGCACATCTCCGGTACACCGTCCGCGTCGGTATATGCACTCAGATCCAGTTCGCCGATTTTGAATCCTGCTTCATTGTCGGCGGAAACGGAAGGGTTGACAATCCATACCTTGGTGGAACCATAGCGAATCAGATAGGCTTTGGTGGAGTTTACAAAGACCAGATCATAAGGGTTGCTGCTGTTTACTTCACCGGTGTCCTGGGTTGAAAATTGCCAGATGGATGTATTGGGTGCTGCGATGTCCACTTTGGTGACATTGTCCGACTGGAACTGCTCAATTCGGTAATAGTACTGCCCAAAAGCTTTGACGGTGCTGCCGTTGCTTCCCGCAAGCAGATTGTTGACGGCAATTCGCGGTCCGGCCTTTGGATCAACCGTAATGGCGGAAATGGCGTAACTGCTGTAATCCGATGCCGCCGTGGCAACGACGCCGGTCTGGGTTGAATCAGCATGTGCGAAACCCACGCCGAACACCAGAAACAACAATGTTCCTGCAAGTAAAAATAGTTTGGCAATGATGGATGGATGTTGGGTAAAACCTGTTTTCTTTTTCATCTAATTCTCTCCCTTTCAATGAGTTGTTGTACTCCATGCAGGAAAATCAGAATAATAATTCTGAGTGACATCCTGCGTCGGCTTGGTTCGGCCCAAAGAAAAAAATCCCCGGACCGAAATGATTCGACCCGGGGATTTCCCTTTTTTATCCCAAAATCCAGGAACGTCTTATACCCATAAGACTCCGTCCCTTCCTCAGGCAGGTCTTCTGACTTACGGGTTATTCTACTCACTGCGCCTTCCCATTCGGCTCTTTGGCCAAACAGTGACATGATGCAGCCTTCGTTCCCGATTACAGCAGAGGGCCTGTCGCCGAATCTCACGGCGTTCCCTATTAAGCTCGTTTAGAGCGCCTGAAGCGTATACTCGTTAAGGATGGCGCAAATACTTTTGAAAGTCAATAGCAATTCTGTGCATTTCCGAACTCTGGATGTTGGACAGTTGAGTGATACATTATTTTGATCTGGTTTCTCTATATTTTGCTATGTAGCGTTTTGTCGATGGGTGGTATAGGTATATAACAAATTGTTTTGTGCTTGACATAGCATTGCTTTTTGCCCTATACGACTTCTATTCAGGCGTTCGTAATGAAACTTAGAGGGAAAATCCGTTAAAACGGAACGGGCCCGCCGCTGGGATCTCCTCCCGCAATCGTTTTTTTGAGGGGAGCCTGCCCGGCAGTTTGTCGCCACTGTTCAAATGAGAAGGGAAGGCGGTCGGATGGGTGGAGGGAGTCAGAAGGCCTGCCTGAAAAGAACAACCCGAATCTTCGTGGACCAGGGAGGTGGGTGTTTGAAGGATTTCGAGGATAAAAATGGGACATCCCCGGATCAATATATTTTGGTCCGGGGATTTCTTTTACTGCGCACTCAATTGGTGTGGAGACGACGTGTATACCTTTGTATGGGGGGATAATGGTGTATTTCTACTGGCGGATCATGGAAGAACTGAAATACCTGGGGGAAGTGCTGGTGTTTCATGACCCGAGTTTCAAAAGAGAATATCGACAGTGGGCTCAGAAAAATCAATCGGGATTAGATTTTAGCGCGATGGAAGACAACCGGAAAATTTTAAATGATTTCGATCCGTTCGATATCGCACCGTCACTCAATTAAACAAAAGAGGGGCGATGTCCGCCCCTTTTGTTTGAATACAAAATGTGGCCCTTTGATGAACACTGTGCGGATTGTAAGCGTGGCTCTTAATACCAGGGACCCCAAGGTCCCCAGGGTCCCCACATGCCGAAGTTCATGCGGGCATCCATGTTGGCTTGTGCCGCCCAGCGGTAGTCCTGGGACATTTTCCTTTGGGCGGTCAGCTTTTGAAACTGCTGGTATGATTTTTCACTGCCCACATACAGACATTTGCAGGAAACGGCATCGGCATAATAGAAATAGACCTTCCCCTCGTGTTGCTGGGGTACCAGTTTACGCTGAGGCAGTCCTTCCAGGGCTGCTATTTTTTCAGGTGTTCCGGCAAGCTTCATTTTGAATCCCGAGGCGGCAAGCATCCTTTCCATGTCCATGGCGTTCTGATTTTGAATGGCGGCGCATGACGTTAGGAGGGTTATTGCGGCAAACAGGGTAACCACGTAAGCTGTTTTTTTTGTTATCGGCATGTCTATTTCTCCTTTTCCATCTTGAATGTCCTTTACCTCGTGTGTTCATTGTGGCGGAAGTGCATGGGAATCGAACCCACCTGACGAGGTTTTAGCCCGTCACACCGGATTTGAAGTCCGGGAGCCCCACCAGTGAGCTTACCACTTCCACGAGGGTGCTTTCAGCATCTTAATGATGGTCGGTTTTTTTGTCAATATATAGCCGCCTGTTTCTTCGAAAATGAAGGTTTTAAGCCCTTCAAATTCATGAAATATGCTCAATAATGATGTTCAGGATTCTTCGAACCGGTTCAGCGGCACCCCACAGGAGTTGGTCTCCTACGGTGAAGGCGGCCAGGTATTCAGGTCCGATCAGCATTTTTCGAAGCCTTCCCACCGGTACGTCGAGGGTTCCGTTTACCGCTGCCGGCGTTAGTTTGTCAAGGGTTGATGTTTTGTCATTGGGAACCAGGGTGACCCAGTCGTTTCCTTTTTGCAAGACGTCTTCAATTTCATTCAGGGGCAGGTCTTTTTTCAGTTTGATGGTGAGGCCCTGACTGTGACAGCGCATGGCCCCCACCCGTACGCACAGCCCGTCGATGGGAATGGGCGTTTCGGATCGGAGAATTTTATTGGTTTCCACGGAGCCCTTCCATTCTTCCCGGGTCTGCCCCGATTCCATGGGGACATCAATCCACGGCAAGAGGCTTCCGGCAAGGGGCGCCAGAAAGTTTTCCGTGGGGAAACCGGTATCTCGCATGGCCGCGGTGACCATCTCATCGACCACGATGGCCGAGGATTTGGGGTCGTCCACCAGGCTTTTGGCCACATTGCCCAGGACACCCATTTGGGCGATGAGTTCCTTCATATTCTTAGCGCCCCCACCGGAAGCGGCCTGATAAGTCATGGCGGAAATCCATTCAATATGGTTTCCGGCAAAAAGGCCGGACAGGGCCATGAGCATAAGGCTGACCGTGCAGTTGCCCCCCACAAAGGTTTTGATCCCGGCGGTAAGCCCGTCGTCGATGACCGATCGATTGACCGGATCAAGAACGATAATGCTGTTATCATCAAGCCTGAGGGTCGAAGCCGAATCAATCCAGTAGCCTTTCCAGCCGCTCTTGATGAGTTCCGGATATACTTTTTTAGTGTAGCTTCCGCCCTGGCAGGTTACGATAACATCCAGGGAGGACAGACTCTCCACATCAAAGGCATCCTTCAAGGGCGGTGCATCGAGGCCAGTTTCCGGCCCCTTGCCGCCCACATTGGACGTACTGAAAAACATGGGTTCAAAGCCCTTGAAATCTTCTGCCTCTCGCATGCGACCCATGAGAACGGAACCCACCATGCCGCGCCAACCCACAAAACCGATTCGTAACATAAAATCCTCCTTGAAATGCTTTCCTGAGTGTCGCCGGGTATCATTGTCGAATGGTGTTTATTTTTCAAGGGAAAAATTTCCCGACCATGCTTTTGAGTGCCTTCGATACGGACATATTGATAATGAGATCAGCGTCACCGTCAAGCGGGGTGGGGTCACGATTGATGATCAGCAATGCGGCGCCGCGTCCGGCGGCATGGGCCGGCACCGAAGCAGCCGGCTGAACGACCAGGGAGGACCCCAGAACCATGCATAGATCGCACGCTTCCGCGTTCTCAATGGATCGTGCCATTTTTTTCTCGGGCATGGATTGACCGAAAGAGATGGTGTCCGGCTTTAAGATGCCGCCACAGACATCGCAGGAAGGGGCCCTGATGCCGGTTTGAAGGCGGCGTTCAATTTCATCCCGGTCGTATATCTTTTCGCAGCTCAGGCATGAAACCGAGAAGGCCGTGCCATGGAGTTCAATAATATTGTCCGGATGATTTCCGGCTTTGTGGTGCAGGTGATCAATATTTTGGGTCACGACGGCCAACAGCTTACCCGCGTCCTCAAGGGCTTTGATGGCCAGATGCGCGGTGTTGGGTTGGGCGTTTTTTATGGTATCGTAAAGATCACTGCTCATTTCCCAGTATTTCCCCCGAGCATTTATGTCGGAGACGATTTTCTGGAAATAGAAGTCCGAAGGATCATATTTTTCCCAAATACCCCCCGGACTCCTGAAATCCGGGATGCCCGATTCCGTGCTGAGGCCTGCGCCGGTGAATACCAGTATTTTATTGGCGTTTTGAATCATCTCCGCGCCCTTTTCAAGCCGAGAATCCATGTTCCGTCCTCCGATGATTTTTAAAGCATTATTTCATTGATGCAGCTTAAAGCATTCTGTTAGAATACCACATCAGCTTCGAATTTTTGAAGCATAAAGTATTCAGACTTGAGGAGTGAAACAGCACATGGGACTTCTGGTCAGGTGGTTGGTTCTCACAGCGGCGATAATGGTTGCCTCCTATCTTATTCAGGGTATCGAGGTAAATGGGTTTTTCAGCGCTTTTTTTGCGGCGGCCATTTTGGGGGTCCTGAACGTTTTTTTCAGGCCTATTCTATTGATTTTGACCCTTCCGATCAACATCTTGACCTTGGGTTTTTTTACGTTCATCATCAATGCGGTTTTGCTCAAAATGGCTTCGGGCGTTATCTCCGGCTTTGTAGTGCATGGATTCTGGTCGGCGGTTTTCGGCGGGCTTATTATCAGCGTGGTGAGCTGGTTGTTGAATTCGTTTATCAATGATCAGGGCAGGGTGGGCTACACGGATCTAAGACGAAGAGATGATGGGCGATGGGAGTAGGATCATTTGAATTCGCCTGTCGTAAGAGAGACCCTTGATTTAAAGGCTGTTGTGATTCTGACGGGTTTATGTATGCGTGGGGTTTCAACATAGTGACCATCAAGGTGAGAAATGCGGGAGAAATCATGTCGCGTAAAATGAGAATTGCATCGGGAGTCAGTCAGCTGGACCGTCTTTTGGGAGGGCTTTACATCGGCGACAATGTGGTTTGGCATGATGATGCCGGAAGTCTGGCTTCCGTGTTTTGCTTAAATTTCATACAGGCATCCACATCCCAGGAAAAGCCTCTGATATATGTAAGTTTTGATCGGTCCCCCCGAAATCTACTGGAAAAGCTGGGACCTTTGGCTGAAAGTGAACACTTGACCATTCTGGATTGTTTCACTTATGGCAAGGGCGCCGGTTCTGAAGTGTTTCTGAATTTTTATAACGAAGAGGCTTCCCATTTGCCATGCCGGATCATTTGTGTAGATGAACCCTGGAAGGTTAATAAGGTGACGGATTCTTTTTACGGCATTCATGGTGATATGGAAGGGGATGTTCGATTTGTCTTTGAAAGTCTCACCGGTATGCAGGAGCTGTGGGGAGGTGAGGATCATATCATACGGTTTTATTCTCATTCCTGCCCGCGCTTGTACGAACTCAATACTATTGCCTACTGGATTATGGAAAAAAAAGCGCATTCCACACGTCTCAGAGCCCAGATTAACCAGATTGCCCAGGTGGCAATCGACCTTTCGGTTAAACGCGGCACCACCTCCCTGACCATACTGAAAGCCGAGAAGCGAAGCCTTGAAAATCAGAACAAGCCGCACCGGTACTGGGTAAAAGATCTGACCGTGAGCTTCGAAACTGAAAAACATACCACAGGCCGGATTGATCTGGGAATGCGCCTTAAGGAACTTCGGTTGAAACGGGGGTTGAGCCAGACGGAACTGGCTAAACTGGTGGGGGTCACGCCCAGTACGATCAGTCAGGTTGAGAGCAAGCTCATATACCCGTCTCTGCCGGCACTCCTTAAAATGGCGGAGATCCTTTCAGTTGAAATCAGTTCATTTTTTCAGGAGACATCGGATGTGAGACGTCAGGTTGTTTTCCCTGGTAATGGGGCGGTTGATGTCAAATTTCCGGAATTGCCGGCGGAGAGTGTCGGCGCGAAACTGTTGACCCCTTTGGACTTCGACGGCAAAGCGGAACCCTACCTCATTGAGATTCCACCGAGAAAGACACTGCCGTCACATTTTTTCATCCATAAAGGTGAAGAGATGGGTTATGTTTTGACAGGCAAACTGCAGTTGAAAGTGGGCAAGGGGGTCTATTCAGCTCGTTCCGGCGACGTCATCTATCTTACGGCTCATATACCGTCTCAATGGAAAAATCCGGGGCCGGGGACTGCTAAAATACTCTGGGTTAAAATTAGATAAGACCCAAGTTGATTTCAGTAGCTCAAAGCTGAACTGAATAAAATATATCTCACGCAAAGGCGCAAAGACGCAAAGAAACGCAATGAAACTGCTCTTAATGCTTTGCGTCTTTGCGCCTTTGCGTGAGACTTTTTGGTTTTAGCTAAGCTGTTTTAGCTGTTAAGGATTTTCCGGGCGCTTTCGTCGTTCACGTCCGCCACATGGGGAATGCCCGTTTCTTTGGCGGTTTCCCGGTTGCCGCTCATGAGGTCGCCGCGGGCAATTTTATCAAGAGAAAATTTCCTGGCTCCGGCCATCAATTGTTGCAATCCGCACCCGAGTTTGTCCGCCAGTGTGCAGAAGGCAATAGCGCCGTAGGGGATGTTTTTCATTTCATCTTTACCCACCTTCTTCTGTACGTCAAAGTATCCGGCAAAGATTTCCTTGGCGGTGCTGCCCACCTGCAGGACCGATTTTGGCAATTCAGACCAGTGACCGTTTACAGCGGCGCGTTCTTCGGGTTTAAGGGCGCCCTGAATGTTCGCCCCCACAAAGCCCGGAATCATGATGCCCCTTCCCATGCAGATCAGTTTTGTATAGGGAGCGCCCAAAGCCAGTGCCTTGAAAATATGGTCTTCAAGGGCAAAGCCGCCGGCAAAGGACATATCCACAACGTTCCGTCCCTTGGCTGCCAGCATGCTCGCATATTCATGCGCTTTGGCGTGGAGGTTGATGGAAGGCACGCCCCAGCTCTGCATCATGTTCCAGGGGCTCATGCCCGTCCCGCCGCCGGAACCGTCAATGGTCAGCAGGTCAAGTTTGGCATCGGACGCAAATTTTATGGCCATGGCCAGTTCTTCCATGCCGTAGGAACCGGTTTTCAGAGAAATTCGTTTGAAACCCAATCCCCGCAGATAATCCACGCTGCTCATGAAGTCTTCCCGTACCTGGCCCACGGAATCGAGATTGGTGCCCCCAAGGCGGCTGTGTCGCGCAAAGGATTTGATGGAGCCGTTTTCAAAGGCTTCCTGCACTTCGGGCAGCGTGGGATCGGGATCCACTACGTAACCCCGTTCTTTGAGGAAAAGAGCATACTCAAGACTGGTCACCTGGATTTCACCGCCGATATCTTTGGCGCCCTGGCCCCATTTCAATTCAATAATGCATTTTTCTCCATATCTTTCAACCACATATTCCGCAACGCCGTTGCGGGTATCTTCCACGTTGAGCTGTACAATGATGGCCCCGTATCCGTCAAAATATCGCAGGTAAGTATCAATACGTCGGTTCAACTCAGGGGAAATTTCAACCTTTCCTTTTCGAGTTTCACCCGGGTTGATTTTTGAGTTCCGGTCAACACCCACCACGTTTTCCCCTATCACTACCGGAATGCCGGCAAGTGCGCCGCCGATGGCAAAGGAATCCCAGTACTTTTCAGCCACAAAGGTTGAACCCAAGGCCCCTGTCATGAGTGGCATTCGAATTTTGGTTTTCACTTCATTGCCGAATTCGGTTTCCAGGCTCACATTGGGAAAAATACAGTCGTCGGGATTGTTGGTCAGGTTATCAGTCAATCCGGAAACGCCGTAAGCGTATCCCTGGATTCGGAGAGAGTTGTAGGAAACGCCTACGTGAGTGGTGTTATTGGCGCCGGCGGTAACAATGCCAAAGCTTCTCGGATAGAGCAGTTTCCTGCCCACCAGGCTGGAGAGCCAGGTTTCACACCGCCCGTTGCAGTCAGCGCGGCAGAGGGTGCAAAGGCTCGATTCGGCTGGATTGCCTCGGTTGCTTGTGCCCAGAACGTCGTTGCTTTTTGAAAATCGCATGGTTGAATCTCCTTTGTTAAGTATGGAAAATTTGGTTAAACAAAAAAAAGGCGTCCTTCCCCATCAACAGGGAAAATTGGACGCCTTTGTCACTTTTACAACAAAAACTTTCCCACGCCATTGTGGAAAAGATTTATTATGCCTTTATATTAAAGGCGTATATTTAGTGCAGCTAATCGGATTTGTCAAGATTTTTTTACTAATAAATTTTTCAGATATTTAGGATGGCTTAAGCGTTGTCTGTTTTGAGGAAGTGAGGAATGGAATCAGATTTCGTCTGAAAGCAAAACTGCCTCGGCGATATGCCCGATGGACTTTCGGGAATCCATGGCACGTTTCTGTATCCACCGGTAGGCTTGTTCTCCGGTCATGTTGCGTTGTCTCATAAGTACTTCCTTGGCACGCTCTACAAGCTTTCGTGCCTCCAGCTCTTCCTGGATGACCTTGGTCTGCACCATGAACTGGGTATTGAGGATGGCCACGGCCGCCTGGTTGGCCACCGCTTTAATCAGATTGACCTCTGTTTCCGAAAAATCGTGTGGTTCCGAGGTGAAACAGTTGAGAACGCCGATAACCTTTTCATCCTTGACCTCAAGGGGGACGCTGACCATGGATACAAGCCCCAGCTTTCCGGCCATTTCTTTTTCCTTGAATCGGGGTTCCTCCAGGACATTTTTGAGGATCAACGGCTGGTTATGGGTTGCCACGAAACCCACGATCCCTTCATCCATACTGAGGGATCGGTCCTTTAAATATTCGTGTTCAATGGCCTGGGTCGCTTTCAGCCGAATCATTTTGACGGGTTGGCTGTCATCGATGAGCCAGAGGGAACAGATTTCAACGCCGGTGACCTTGGCCGTGACCATGACGATCAATTTCAGGATATCTTCCAGATAAAGATCCGAAGTGATGGCCCGGCTGATATCCGTGATGGCCTTGATGTATTTATCATATGTTTTAGAAGAGATTTTTTCCATTATTTTGATAAAATAAGAACTACCCAGGTTTAGAAACGCTTTATCGGGTCAAAAATTGAAGCTTCAAGTTTTTCGGATGACGGGTTTGATGTCTACAACCGGGGTTTTGTCCACCACTTCAAGGGCCTGTACTTTAATCTTTAACGGTTGGTCCAGGCCGATAATGCGAGTTTGGTGAAAACCGATCGGATTGGGTCGACTTGGGGAACGGGTGGCAAAAACGCCCTTGAGGGGATTTTCCCGATTTCCCCTGGGATGAACTTGCAATGTATGGCGATTCGCCAGATGCATCCAGGTGAGCACCATAATCTCATCACCCTGGCGCAACCCGTAAAGGCCCTTCGCATAAAGCGGATCGATCTCAATCCACGCTTCAGGCGCCCCTTCCCCTTCCTGAGAAGGACAATCCCGCCTGTTCTTGAGGCTGGAACGGACAGTGCCGATCTGCAATAATTCAAACCCCGGCATATGTTCCCTGTCGCTAATTTTTTAGATTTTCGCGAATTAATCCAGTGAGTTTTTTGATGTCCTGCGGGGTCAGTTTTCCGGCTTTCATGAAAATCAGCCTTCCATCCTTGTCAAATGCCGGAACATCACTGTTGTCACCAGCTGGATCCCATTCCTTTACCAGGAGTTTGTCATAGTCCCGCACATAGATGGCGCCGGGATATTTCTTCATATTACATTTTATCAGGCAGAAGCGAACCTTTCACCTGAAAGTCACCATGGGTTCAACACCGAGAAATGGATCATATTAGAGGTATCGTCCGAATTCAAGGGATTTCTTGTTGATGGCAAGCCCGGTATGGGTCTGAATCATTTCGTGTGCGGTTTGTTTAAACGGGAGATACACCAGGGCTGCGTCTTTCACGGCCGTGCTGATTTTGGGTAGCCTGGGCAGAAGATCTTTTTTGTTGACGGTAG
>Ga0209633_10006261_pt1 | contig 10216 bp, 8 predicted proteins | sample Cruoilmetagenom1_FD_187290 | JGI IMG/M metagenome (GOLD analysis project Ga0209633, IMG submission 187290) | Oil polluted marine microbial communities from Coal Oil Point, Santa Barbara, California, USA - Sample 1 (SPAdes) (version 2) | ecosystem: Environmental > Aquatic > Marine > Oil seeps ... | reverse complement strand
TCCAACGTTATTTGATCTGGTTGATGAATCAGATACCTTTGAAGTCGATGGAGTTGATAAAAAAGACTATGTAAAAGTAGTCGATCAATGCTACCTCTGTGATCTGTGTTATATGACTAAATGTCCCTACACGCCACCGCATGAATGGAATGTCGACTTCCCGCATTTAATGCTTCGCGCCAAAGCGATCAAGCATAAAAAAGGCGATGTGAAGACTCGCGATAAAATATTATCGGCAACCGATACCGTCGGTAATTTGGCAGGTATCCCTGTTATTTCAAGCATCGTTAATGTTGCTAACGAAAATGGTTTAGCACGCAAAGCGATGCAAAAAGTATTAGGTGTTCACCCTAATGCGGTTATTCCAAAATATCACAGTAAAACTGGACGTAAACGTGTTTCTAACGACAACAACAAATACAGCGAAGTAAAAGCCGCAGGTCGTACCACAGGGAAAGTAGCCATCTTTGCAACCTGTTACGGCAACCGAAATGAACCACACTTGCTCGAAGATTTAAACCATGTCTTAACCCATAATGAAATCCCCGTAACTTTAGTGGATAAAGAAGTGTGTTGTGGCATGCCTAAATTAGAATTAGGCGACTTAAAAGCAGTTGAACACGCCAAAAATATTAATATTCCAGAAATGGTAAAAATGATTGATGCTGGCTGGGATATTATCGCCCCCGTGCCGTCATGCGTTTTGATGTTTAAGCAAGAATTGCCGTTAATGTTCCCCGATGAAGCGGATGTTCAAAAAGTAAAAGAACATATTTTTGACCCGTTTGAATATTTAATGATGCGCCACAAAGAAGAGTTACTCAATACTAATTTCAAGCAATCATTGGGCAAAATTGCCTACCATGCAGCGTGTCATTTGCGTGTGCAGAATATGGGTTTAAAAACGCGCGAGCTATTGCAATTGATTGAAGATACTAGCATCGAAACCATCGAACGTTGTTCCGGACATGACGGTACATACGCGGTTAAAGAAGAATATCACGACATCTCAATGAAAATATGTCGTCCTATCATCACTAAAGTACAAAAGGCAGAATCCGATTATTACAGCAGTGATTGCCCGATGGCAGGACACCAAATTGCAAATGGCATGAAAGATGATTCAAGCCCGCATCATCCGCTAACGCTTTTACGAATCGCTTACGGACTATAAATAAGGAACAAAAAATGGCTAACAAACTCACCCGTGATGATCTGTATTCATTAGAAAAATACGCAGAAATTCGTTCTGATATGCGAGCTAAAATAATGGCACACAAGAAGAGCCGTAATCTAGCAATCGGTCCAAACGTTACGTTGTATTTTGAAGATAAAGAAACGATTCAATACCAGATTCAGGAAATGCTTCGTGCCGAAAAGATTTTTGACGCCGAAGGCATTACAGAAGAATTAGATACTTATAACCCGCTGATTCCTGATGGCACAAACTGGAAAGGCACGATGATGATCGAATACATCGATGTTGATGAGCGCATTGCCGCACTCGCACAACTGATCGGAATTGATCGTAAAACATGGGTACAAGTAGAAGGCTTTGATAAAGTATTTGCTATAAGCAATGAAGATTTAGAGCGTGAAACAGAAGAAAAGACCTCGGCTGTTCACTTTATGCGTTTTGAGCTTGAACCAAATATGGTCATCGCGGTAAAAGAAGGCGCTGCAATCAGTGTTGGAATTGATCATGAAAACTACACTCATGCAGTGTCACCAGTGCCAGAGAATTATCGTCAGGCGATGGCGAATGATTTGGCTATAGTGCTTTAAGAAAAGCTTATCTTTTATCTGCGATGCTCTCTTGCACAGTATCGAATTTACTCGTCTTTCTAATTAAAAAAGCCTCTTAACAAAGTGTTAAGAGGCTTACTCGTCTAGCAACTAATTTCTTTTCAGAAATTATTATGCAAACGTATCGGCAAATAGGCTATTAGCCCAAGTAAACATATCTTTATAGTTTTCCTTACTAACACCATTAGATGCTCCGCCAGAACCGGGTACCACTTTCATACTATCCGTGCTTGCATCATATCCAAATACGCCTGTTAACCATGAGGCAGTATTTGTGGAAAGAGGGCTGTAACATGCAGAGTTTGTCATTGGAGCCGCATAGGGTTGATCGCCTGCTAATAAACGGATGACTGCATCTGCACATACTTTGGCTTCGGCGTTTGCAATGTGTCCTGCTTTCGGTTGCCCTGTACCTTGCGAATCACCAATTACATGTATGAAAGGAGTTTTGGTTGATTCATAACTCAATGGGCTTACATTTGCCCATCTTCCTGATGGATGATTTGCCAAATCAGAAGTCGTGATGATTTTACCTGCCGAATGCACAGGGATTACATTTAAAACATCTGCTTTAAAGTCACCCGCATTAGTGATGGCAATGCGTTTATCTGAATCGACCGCTTCCAGTTTAATATTTTTATAATACTCAACGATACCAGCATAGGTTACATTGAATTCATGGCTGAATGTTTCTTCTTCGACGATAATTTTTGGATTAGCATCTAGAATAATGACTTTAGAACCTGGTTTATTCGTTTTTAAATAATCAGCAACTAAAGCCGCTCTTTCGTAAGGTCCAGGGGGGCAACGATAAGGAGCGGGAGGAATTGTCATAACAAAAGTACCGCCTGCTGGCATCGCATCAAGTTGTTTTTTCAACAGTAAAAGCTGATCACCCGATTGCCATGCATGAGGTACTTTATTGAAATCTAAACCTGGTACAGGGAGAAATGAGATTCCTGGTGCAATAATCAAACGATCATATTCTAATTTTACGTTAGAACTTAGTTCAACCGTTTTACCAGCGCCATCAATGCCTTGAACCCACTCTGTCACAATATTTACGCCATATTTGTTTTTTAAGGCGTTGTAATTAAAGGTAATATCATTTAATGACTTCTGTCCGTTTATGACAAGATTACTTAAAATAGGTGAATGATACTGTGCATTGGGCTCAATAAGGGTGACATTAAGATCAGGCGACCAGTGTTTAAGATATTTAGCGGCAGTTGCACCAGCAAACCCTCCGCCAATTACGATAACTCTTGAACCTTTAGTGGCGGCATTCAAAATAGTTGGAAATGAGGCTAATGCGGTTGCACCGCCAAGTGATTTTAAAAAATTTCTACGTGATGAAATATTCATGTTATTCATCTCCTTTTGTTTCTGAAAGATTATTGAAGTAGTCATCCATTAAGCGGATTTGTTCTTCGTTATAGCCATTAGCGTGAAGGTGCATAAGCTCCAGTTTGTTTTCTCTTTTCATTTCAACAAGATCTCCATAGATCTCTTCGCCGATTAAATCTTCAAAACCTTTATTTGGGTTAGCATCGGTACGATGACATTGAGCACATTGAGAAGCGAGTAATCTGCCCGCTGAAGGAAGGCTTGCTACAGGAGGAGTAACGGGTGGGATAGAGTCCCCTTCGTCCTTTTCCTCGTCTTCATCATCTTCATCTTTCTCTTTTTCCTCGTCTTCATCTTTCTCCTCTTTCTCTTTCTCTTCTTCTATTTCTACTTCTATTTCTACTTCTACTTCATCTACCTCATCTATTTCATCTATTTCATCTACCTCATCTACCTCATCTATTTCATCTACCTCATCTACCTCATCTACCTCATCTACTTCATCTACTTCATCTATTTCGATTGAATCACTGATTTCATCTTCATCTTCAATGCCATCATTGTCATCATCTGAATCAGATTCATCGTTGATACCATCATTATCATCATCGATATCATCGTCATCTTTAATGCCATCATGGTCAGAATCATCGTCGTCATTATCATCGATATCTAAAATACCATCGTTATCATCGTCATCGTCATCGAGGTTGATAATATGATCTCCATCATCGTCCTCAAGAAGGTTAATGGTGCCATCGTTATCACTATCTAAAGGATCATTTGCTTGAATAATAATTTTGATAGCTGAAGAGGCGTTACTACTTAAAGCAACTTCTCTTGGTGTGTCTTCTACTTTATCTTGATTTTCATCAGAGTGCATTTCTGCTGAGTTCATAGCTAGATCAATAAAATCAAGATGTAGATCTTTTTCGGAGCTGAAGGCGATACTGCTTGCCCCAGATTCGTTAACAAACTTAATGGGTGTTATTATCTTGTTATCAGGATCATCTTCATTTGTTGTCATGACAAGACGACAAGAGAGATTCGTCGGTATTTTTAGAGTGAATGGATGTTCATTGCTCTCATTCTCTTCTGAATGCGTCGAATGGTATGAACCATCTTCGCAGAATGCTTCAATTAAAGTACCCGGTACGGTTCCTGTTAAATTGAAACTTGATTTGCTGAGATCGGGTGTTGAAGTAGTATTATTTCCCCCTCCTCCACAGGCGACTAGTAAAACTGCCGCAGAAACCATTATAGGAATGGTGTGTTTTATTTTCATGCTATACTCCACTTGCTAAGTTGCTTACCTTTCGGGTAAGTAGTTTTTGACTCGGTGTTACAGCACCGAGTCGCTTTTTCTAGCGTTATTGCTAGGAAATTAGTTTTTGTCTTGGATCCCCAAATTTTATTCGGTTTGATTAGTTTGTTGCATTATCTTCTGAATCATTATTGTTAGTGTTATCTAATTCAGGTTCTTCGGTATTGTCCGATTCAGGTTCTTCGGTATTGTCCGATTCAGGTTCTTCGGTATTGTCCGATTCAGGCTCTTCGGTATTGTCCGATTCAGGCTCTTCGGTATCACCCGATTCAGACTCTTCGGTATCACCCGATTCAGGCTCTTCGGTATCACCCGATTCAGACTCTTCGGTATCACCCGATTCAGACTCTTCAGTATCATCAGATTCAGACTCTTCAGTATCATCCGATTCAGACTCTTCGGTATCACCTGATTCAGACTCTTCAGTATCATCCGATTCAGACTCTTCAGTATCATCCGATTCAGACTCTTCGGTATCACCTGATTCAGACTCCACAGTATCACCCGAGCCAGACTCTTCAGTGGTATCGTTTCTATCGCCTACAATGTTTTGAAAATCAACTTCTTCTGCGATCAATAGTCCTGCAGTATTTACAACACCTTCAATCTCCAAATAAGCATTTAGTTGAATATCAGAGGCTAAGCCATTCTCAAATATTGTTGTGACATCAATACTGACTGGTATTCCATTGATGTCAAAATCTGAAATTGATACAAAGCGTGTCACGATGCCTTCTATGTCAACTTTTGTGCTTTCAGATATTTCTTGGTATTCATTTTCAAGTTGTATCTCATTTGCAATTAGCGTGTTTCCGTTAATGGCTGAACTACTTTTAATTTCAACGAACTGTCCGCTTTGAAGTGCTTGATTATTAAAGTCTTCTAGACTTGCTCCGGCATAATCAATGGTTATAGTGTTTATTTGGAAGGTTTTATTGGTTTCATTAATATTCGAAATTGTTCCTTTCAATTCATTTTCAGAGCCATCCTCGAAACTGCTATTTTTTAGTTTGATACTGGTTGCGCTACTAATGCCTCCGGCATCCCTAATACCAGATACTTCAACAAGATTTCCAATAACTAGATCGTTTAGATCATTAAAATCGTGAAAGTTTGTTTGTGTTGTTACATTAATTAATTGGCCAATAATTTCTATACTTAAACCATCGCTTGTTATCTGTGTTACCTCACCTTCAACAATATCGGAAAAGGTCACTTCTGAAGCCACACCTGAAATCTTGTCCGGATTGAGCGTACCTTTGATGGTAATGTACTCACCAAGACTAAAGTCACTCTGACCAATAGATGTTTTTCCATCGCGGGTGAAACTCGCATTATCAACATCAAAACGAATGCCATTAACGTAGATACTGCCAAACTCGGAAATGCGCCCTATTGATGTGATTCCTGTTCCATCTATTCCGCCATCAGCAACGATACCTCCACCACCACAAGACGATAGAAATAAGCTTATAAAAAATGCCAGTAGTGATTGGGTTATTTTTGTATAGATATTCATTTTGACTGCTCCTGAGTATCGCTTGCTTCTTCAAAGTAGTAGACTCCTACACCTACTTTCATGGGTTTTTTGATAATCTCTTTGCCCATATCATGTGCTAATAACCATTTATTCAGTTTTTCGAGTAGTGCTTGGTTTTCTTTCTTTGCAATTTCTTTAAATGCTTCAAGGTTTTTTTCTGGTACATTTCTATAACAAACCTTTCGTTGGTAAAAAGCATCTTGATCATCATCCAAAATATTGTGTTTGATTGTTGAAATAAGCAATGGCACATCTTCACCTAATAGCACAAACTTTTCATTATCATCACCAGAGGGTATATGTGCTGCACGTATCAAGGAGACTCTGTTTTTATCTTTTAGTTCAACTGCACTGGTTCTTATCAACTCATCCATCATCGCTCTGTAAGGCATATCACCACTATATTTGTTGACGAGTGCTTCAAAACTATTTTTACTCCCTTGGACCATTAGTATTTTGGTTTTGCCTTTTTTGTCACAGAAGGCAGGGTCACTCAACCATCCACTAATAACCCTTACCGCTCGATTATGTTGTGGGCTATGTCCTGTTTTAAGGGGCGTTTCTTTTCTAGTTGCAGCAACCTCTTTTCTAGTTAAGCCGGTAATTATAGCTATTTTAGAAGTAGTCACCTTTTCACCAGATTTTAATAATTCTTTCTCTACCTCTTTAATATAAGCTTGTTTAGCAAGCCTTGAAAACTCACCAAATGAAAGTCCATTACGAAATAGTAAACCAATAAGTGATTTAATAATTGTATAGACAGCAGTATGTAGTTGATTGTTCATTTTTTGGGATTATATTCCCAAGAATAGAGCAATGCAACTTTGATAAGGAAATAACGATCAGTGGTATACGCTATTAAAGTTTAAATAAAAGTTAATGTAGTTTAAGTTTAGTTCAAATTTCTTTAAATAAACGTAATATTTTTGTGAACCATTGTCTTGAAGAGTGCGCTGCTGTCTTATTTATAAGGTTAAGAGTTAACCAAAAACATCTAACTAACGAGTGGTTAGATGTTCAAAAGACTCCATACTTTTGCTTTGCTTGCAGACTGAGCTGGGCATTTGTTAGTACTAGTTTTTATTTAGTCTATATTTATGTGGTTATTTAGCTGAAAGTTTGATGTATAGAAAATATAATTAAACACCCAAAATAAGATACTAAAGTTTTAACTCAAAGCCGCCAGTTTCTATTAATTGATTGTCTATTTCATCGAAAGAAATACTAAAAAAAACGGGATCAATTGATTTATGAGATATTCTCTGTTTTTTACTGAATTAAAGGCACGGTAATACCTGCCATGGAAAAAATAGCATCTGTTGTTGATTATTTAATAGGCGTTTCTAGCTGGGAGCAGGGCTAAAAGCACAGCCCATTCCTTTAATCCATCTTCGTGAAGTCTGTTCTGCAAGCTGCCTGAGCTTGTCGATATTGCCTGCAACGGTTGGGAACTGGCGTTCAAAATAGTGAATATGATTGATCCAATCTTTTTCATCAATCCCCAGTCTTGTGAGAATAGGGGGTGTATCGACAGGGATTGAACCTCGTTTGTTTTCAAGTATGGCTCTGCCAGACCAGTCAACCAGCGATAAGTAATCATTGTGTTCAAAAGGGATGGCTTTGTCTTTTTGGTTGGTGCTGTCTTGAAAGGGTAAAAGCGTGCATTTTTGTTTTGCCATCGCCTTTTGGATTCGCTCCTGTATTGAAGTGTAGTCAGACTTTTCGGGAGTTTTCGCCATGTCAGCACGGATAGGGTTCAAGTCAACATATGCCATACAGGCAACCAGTGCTTGTTCATCTAGCAGAGCTTGGCTTTTAAAGCGTCCTTCCCAAAACCTGCCTGTTACTTTATCTTCCTTATTGGATTCACGAGCGATAAACTCATTCAAAATGCGCATAAACCAACTGATATTCATCAGGCGAGCGCGCCACTCATCAACAATGTTAAGCTCTGCTGATGTCGTGCAATCACCTTTAAGAAAGCGTGAAATGATCACTGGCAGGGTGAAAAGCTCATTCCAGCGTTGAATAACTTCAGTGGTCGTCCAATGTTCAGCTAATGCCTGATCCACACGTAAAACAACGTGATAGTGGTTACTCATCACGGCATAGGCCGCCACATCAATCGCAAAGGTTTCTGAGAGTGCTTTAATTTTATCGGCAATCCAACCACGACGGTGTTCATAACTTTTCCCCGTTTGATTATCTTTACCACAGAGAAAGGCACGGCGTACACAACGGTTAACGCAGTGGTAATACGGGGTTACAGAAAGATCTATTTGTTGAGAGCGTGAAATGGTCATGAATACCTCTTTGATTTGAGGCTTAATCATGACTAGGGGGAGGAGAAAATAACAATAGAGGGCGATAAACGGCGTGGTTAAGATATAATTATGGATGTCTATTATTTTTTTTTACTTCTTTTGATATTTTAGTTTCTAGTTGTTTACTTATTGATTGAAGCAAGGAGTTGTTATTATTAACTTTAGCTATAATATTGTGATAGTTCTTTTCTAGTATTATTTTTTTTTCATCTCCCTTTTTGCTTACATCAAGCTTATTTCCAGAATATGCGTAATATGCCGAAATGAGGCTAGGAATAATTGAAAAAATTACTAGTGTTAGTGACCAGCCTGCAAATCTGCGTGAGGATTTATCACTTACTTCTGATGCTCTTAAGTCTAGTTCAACTTGGTATGATTGTAATAAAGGTATTGTCTTTGAAATTACCTGTTGATCTGTTTCTATTACCAATATCTTAAAGAGTTCATCTATGTGATTTCTTAGTTTTTCTGTTTTTATTTCACTTGGGGGTTTAAAGCCTATACTGTTTAATTTTGTCATGCATTTCACCTATAAAATATTTATTGAAAAACTCTCGGTTGAAATCCTTTATAATGTTTTGTAGTCTTCTCTTCTTGAAAATTACATAGTCTAATAAAACTTGGCATTCTCGGATCATTAAACTTATATACCCCTTTAGCAATTCTTTGAATAATTGCGCTTTCATCATTTGCCACGAGCCTCCGCTGATAACTAGTTAGCTTTTGGACGGTAATTTCATTTCCAGTATAGTTTTCAATCTCTTCTCTCCAGCTATTGATATTAAATTCATATTCATTGCCAAGCTTTGCGGCCGCAAGTAAAACTATTTTAAACATATCTGTATTAGCAGATCTTACAGCAGCGTCATACGAATTTCTTAAAGTTCCTTGTGCTTCTTCCATAGCGTCAATAATGGCTGTATGTAAAATATATCGATCTATTGTTTTGACATCTTTATCTATTGCTTTTTCAACACACTTTAACGAAATTAGATGTGTAAAATGAGCATAACCAGAGCTTAAGTTTACAATCGACTCAATAACATCATCATAAAATTCATAACCTATTTCCTTTGAGCCAGATTCAATTATTTCTCTAATTTCTTTATGCTTCATTCGCTCTAATTTTGTTTCTTTTAAACAGCGCTGTACAGAAGGGTGTCCAGCTCTAAGCTCGTCTCCTGTCTTAGCAATACCAACCAATAGAATCTTAAATGGGGAGTCCATATCGCTAAGATGTTTAATTGTATCAGCCAAATCAATTTTATCTTGTTTGTTAATAAGTCGATCAGCTTCATCAATATAAAAAACTCCTTCCTCTTTTTCGAGTAATTCTGCGACAAAAGAAGGAATAAGGTTATTATTTTTTGTTTCTAATATGTTAACTCTTAAGTCACCTTCAGAATTCACATCAATTTTTCTTATTTTATTAATTTTTTCAATTAAACCTTCAAAAATAGTTTGATAATTATCTTGAGCACAACATTTTTTTTTGTACAACTGATAATCCATAAATTTCTGGATTAGCAACTGTGTAATAATATTTGCTAAAGAGCTTTTTCCAACTCCCCTATCTCCATATAGCATAGCGTGTTGACCTGGCGTATTAAGGTTTTCAAGCAATTTACTGACTGTTTTAGTTCTTCCATGAAAAAGTTTAAGTACATGAATAGGAGTGTTTGGAGTAAAAACATTTCTTACATTGGAAGCCTCGATCTTAGCTTCTCTTTTAATTCCGGATAGTGGCATTATTTAAACTCAAATTAATTTAGGGTTAGCATATAAGTACATAATATATGATGCATAAAATTATAACAATTATGGTTTATTTAGAGTGATTACTATTTTTTAAAGGAAAGTCTATATTATGTTTTT
>Ga0209633_10006260_pt1 | contig 10216 bp, 9 predicted proteins | sample Cruoilmetagenom1_FD_187290 | JGI IMG/M metagenome (GOLD analysis project Ga0209633, IMG submission 187290) | Oil polluted marine microbial communities from Coal Oil Point, Santa Barbara, California, USA - Sample 1 (SPAdes) (version 2) | ecosystem: Environmental > Aquatic > Marine > Oil seeps ... | reverse complement strand
AATGCTCACTCCCTATACTATCAAGGTTCGTACATTGCCTTCCCTTGTTGATATAGCGAGTGGAAAAATTAAAGCTTCCGACATCCGAGACATTGATATTGATGATTTGCTAGGTCGACAAGCTGTAACTCCAGACCCCAAACTTTTACCTGCTAATATTACAGGAAAAACGGTTATGGTTACAGGTGCAGGAGGCTCTATTGGTTCAGAACTTTGTAGACAAATTCTTAAATTAGCTCCATCAGAATTAATTTTATTTGAATTAAGTGAATACGCTCTATACAGCATGGAACAAGAGCTAGAAAATGAAATAGCAGAAAAAAGCCTCTCAGTAAAATTAGTAAATATATTGGGCTCAATTACAAACGATAATTTATTAGAACGCATTTTTAAACGTTATAAAGTTCAAACCATTTACCATGCGGCAGCATATAAACACGTCCCCTTGGTTGAAGAAAATCCTGCATCAGGTATTGAAAACAATGTTTTTGGTGGGAAATTACTCGCTGAAAAAGCTTCTAAATATAATGTAGAAACATTTATATTAATCTCTACAGATAAAGCAGTCCGACCCACAAATATCATGGGATGCACGAAACGAATTTCTGAGATGACCTTACAAGCCCTAACTGAATCTAGCAATAATAAAACTATATTTTCGATGGTGCGATTTGGTAACGTACTAGGCTCTTCCGGATCTGTTGTACCAAAATTCCGTGAACAAATAGCCCATGGTGGTCCAATCACTGTCACCCATAAGGAAATTACCCGCTACTTCATGGTAATTCCTGAAGCAGTTCAACTCGTTATCCAAGCTGGTGCAATGGCTAAAGGTGGCGAAGTGTTTGTATTAGATATGGGGGATCCTGTAAAAATTGTCGACCTCGCTGAAAAAATGATATTGCTTTCTGGCTTAAAAACCAAAAGCGAGATGCATCCTGATGGAGAAATTGCAATTGAATTTACTGGTTTACGTCCTGGAGAGAAGCTCTACGAGGAACTTTTAATCGGCGACAATGTAAGTGGCACTTCGCACCCACGTATCATGCAAGCAAATGAAAAGTTCCTCCCTTGGCAAGAGTTAGAGAGCTTATTACACACATTAAAAAAACAACTTTCTAACTCAAATGTTGAAGATATTAAAAAGATACTAACGACACTCGTCGACGGTTATAAACCATGGATAGAAGAGATTTCACCACAAAACAAAAACAATCAAGAAAAAATAATACATTTACGTACCTCAAACGCTTCACAAAAATAACTTAGCGTAATTAATTATTATTAATTACGCTAAGTTAATCAAAGACGCTAACAATCTTTTTATCCATATATTTTCACAATGTATTTTTGTAATTCTCAACATAAAGCTATAGAATCCGTCCACATATTAAAACCCTTGGGTTAATGCTATCTAATGAACATGCAAATAACAAAATTAATTTTTATTCTTGCCAGCTTTGGTCTACTCCAAGGATGTATAACTACGCCCGGCATGCCTGTATTTAAAACAAAATTTAATGTAAAAACTGCGGCATCACCAGCTCCAGGAAAAGACTTTAAACTAGTCACTTTAAATTCAAATAATATTACAAAACTTTCTCCTGAAAGAAAGTGGCATATTAACGCACCTTCTAAAGCCCGAGGAACAGGTGGATACAAATACCGCATTGGCTCCCAAGATATTTTGAGTATTACAGTTTGGGATCATCCCGAATTAACTATCCCCGCAGGTGAATTCAGATCGCCTACGGCAGCGGGCCATAAAGTTGCTAATGATGGTTATTTTTTCTTTCCCTTTGCAGGAAGAGTAAAAGCGGCCGGTCGAACAAGCCAACAAATACGTATGGACTTACAACAAAAACTAGCTAAATATATTACGAACCCCCAAGTAGGTGTTTCTATTGCTGCTTATCGTAGTCAACGTGCTTATATTTCAGGTGAAATACAAAAACCCGGCGTCTATGAAATAAACGACACCGCGCTTACCGTACGTGACGCCATTGCAAAAGCTGGTGGATTAAAATCCATTGGGGAAACAAGCCTCAATAAAGAAGCGGCAGATTATGCATTATTATCAAGACACAATAAGGAAAAAATATTGATTGACTTAGATGCCTTATTCCGAAAAGGAGACAACAAACAAAATTATGTCTTACGCGGTGGTGATGCTTTGCACATAGCAGATAGAGATAGAACTGAAAAAGTTTTTGTAATGGGTGAAGTCAACAAACCTGGTACGATTCGATTAAATCGTTTTAATGTGACTCTCTCAGAAGCATTAAGTGATTCTGGTGGAATTAAAGAAGAATCTGCAAACCCAAGTGGTATTTTTGTTGTCCGTAAAGAAAAGCCAGCAGATAAATTAGCAACCGTATATCAATTAGATTTACGATCTGTACACTCGCTTTTATTAGCAGAACAATTTAGCCTACGTAAACGAGACATTGTTTATGTCACCGCTGCACCTATATCACGTTGGAATCGTGTTATATCGAGAATTTTACCCTCTCTTGATTCTGCAACTTCTATTGATAATCTTGCCAAATAATATGTTTAATAATGTAATGATCGTGTGCATCGGCAATATTTGTCGTAGTCCCATGGGGGAAGCGTTACTCAAGCACAAACAACCCCAATTGACTGTTTTTTCTTCAGGTATCGGTGCTCTCGTGGGCAAACCTGCTGATCCGACGGCTATTAAACTCATGTCAGATAAAAACATTGACCTAAGCGACCATTGTGCCCAACAAATCAACACTGTATTAGTGTCAAAATCAGATTTAATCTTGACGATGGAACAAAATCACGTCAATGCGATTCAATCAAAATATCCTGAAGCACGCGGTAAAGTCCACTTAATCGGTAAGTGGATTGATAATCAAGAAGTGCCAGACCCTTATAAGAAAAGTGAAGATGCATTTATTTCTGCCTTAGCCCTAATAGAATCCGGTCTTGAATCTTGGCAAAAGAAACTATGGAAATAGTTAACGACCAACAGCATAAAACACAACTAATAAATAATATTCATGAATGATAAAACACAAGGCATCGTTGCCACTAAAGAAGAAAATGACGAAATTGATTTACTCCAACTCGTTCATACTATTTGGAATGGTAAATGGCTTATTCTGTTTTTTTCTTTAATAGCAACTATTCTTGCTTTTATTTATGCGTTTGGTCAATCACCTATTTATAAAGCAGATGCATTATTACAAGTTGAATCAAAAAAATCAGCAATACCCGGCATTGAAGATATCGCAGGCTTGGGCGGAGACGATGCATCAGTCGGAACAGAGCTAGAAATCATCAAATCCAGAAAAATCATTGGACAGGCTGTTATAGCATTAAATTTAGATATTAAAGCCCAACCAAAAAAAGTCCGCTTATTTGGTAACTTATATAAACGTTTTTTCGGTCTTGAAAACACTAATAAACCACCTCTAATATGGGGGAAAATAGATAATTTCTTACACCAATACGCGTGGGGCAATGAAAAAATTAAAATTGAGAGCTTAAACGTACCTGATCAATGGCTAAATAAGACACTAACGCTTGTTAAAAATAAAAATGAAACATTTAAAATACTATCTAATGAAATATTATTATTTGAAGGAAAAGTAGGACAGCCATCAAGATCTAGCGACCAGTCATTTAGCATTTTTATCTCTCAACTTAATGGTTTATCCGGCACCAAATATTTAATTACAAAACTATCTAATTTAAGAGCAATAGAAAACTTACAATTCAATATTAGAGCATCCGAAAAAGGAAAAAAAACGGGCATCATAAATTTAGCACTCGAAGGTAGAAATAAAAAAATCATTGTTAGCACGCTTGATCATATTTCTAAAACCTATCTACAACAGAATAAATCACGTAGTTCCGAAGAAGCGAGCAATGCCTTAAAATTCCTAAAAGAACAGATTAAGCCCGTAAAAGATAATGCTGATAAGACAGAGGCACTACTAAAACAGTACAGAACTGAAAACCAAACAGCTGATTTATCAATGGAAACTCAAGCAGTTTTAGATGTCATCGCAGGACTTGATACAGAGTTACAACGATTATCCTTAAAAAGAGACGAATTAGGACAGAAATATACATCAAACCATCCAACCATCCAGGCAATAGTTTCCCAAGAAAGTAAATTAAAAAACAAAAAGAAAAGAACCTTATCAAAAATTTCTAAACTACCCGAAACCCAACAAAGACTACTGAAATTTGAACGTGACTTTAAAGTTGCGAGTACAATTTATTTAGACCTATTAAACAATATCCAAGAATTTAAGATTGCTAAAGCCAGTAGCGTGGGCAATGTATACATTATAGATAAGGCAGTGGTTCATGATACCCCCACCAAACCCAACAGAAAGCTTATACTTGCAATAGGGTTTTTATTAGGAACGGTGTTAGGTATTTTAACCGTCTTCTTACGCAAAGCATTACACCACACTGTTGATAACCCTGAAAAACTAGAAGAAACAATGGGGATTCCTGTTTACGCTACTGTACCCTTATCTAAAGGTGTCAAACTAACAGGTAGCCTAAAAGCTAAAAGCAGAAGACAAAAGTCATTATTAGCTACAGAGAACCCTACAGACCCATCCATTGAAAGTCTTCGTAGCCTTCGTACCAGTTTACATTTTGCATTACTCGAAGCTAAAAATAATATTGTAATGATTACTGGGCCATCACCTGGCATTGGCAAATCATTCATATCTTCAAACTTTGCAGCTGTCCTCGCGGCAGGAGAACAAAAAGTATTATTAATAGATGCCGACATGAGAAAAGGTTATTTACATAACCTTCTTGGTAAAAAGCTATCACCAGGTCTATCGGATTTAATTAGTGATAAAACAACGATTGAAGATGCAATACACACAGTACCCGTCGGCGATCATTCTATGGATATTTTAACTAGAGGGCAAACACCTCCCAATCCATCAGAGCTTTTGATGCACAGTAATTTTGAAAAATTATTAGCCGCTTTTTCAGAAAAATATGACTTAATATTAATTGATACACCGCCCGTTCATGCCGTAACTGATCCAACTATTATTGGCAAACATTCTGGTGTTGTATTCATGGTTGCGCGTTCCGAACAACATTCTATGAAAGAGATTGAATATGCGGTTACCCGCTTATCGCATACCGGAATTGAAACCAAAGGCTTTATATTTAATGCTTACAATCCTAGCAAGAGTACCTACGGATACAGTGGTTATGGGTATTCCTATTATGGTGATTATAAGTCTGACAAATAGAATGGCGAACAAGCTGTTTTTTATGCTTCTTTAGAAAAACTAGAATACTTCTTAAAAAGTTCCTTTATGCAAATAATTTCTTTCTAAGAAGAATCATTTTAAAAAAAGTAAATTTAAGTATTAATGATATTAGTACATTTACCAATAAATTATTGTTTAACCTAGAACCTTTAATGTAGCATCTATAGAAGATTTTAAATCAACCAAACGATTAGCAACATTGCTATCAACTGTATTTGTTTTATGATTCGAGCGAATCAGATCGTGTGCAATATTAATTGCTGCCATTACTGCTATTTTCTCTGCCCCAATTATTTTTCCCTTTGTCTTTATTTCGTGCATTTTATCATTGAGCAACGATGTCGAAGCCAATAAAGACTCATGCTCACCCTCAGGACACGATATTTTATACTCCTTCTCCATTATTTTAATGGTTACAGGGATTGATTTATCACTCATACAAATACCTTATTCCTGATTAAGAAGTGCTATCAATAGCTTTTAGTCGACCAATCATTGCTTCGACTTGTACTCGGGCTTTATCATTTTTTTCTTGCAAAATAGATCGATCCTGCAATAGCTCATGATTACTTTTTTTGAAAGCAGAGTTTTCAGTTGAAAGCTGTTTACAAATTTCTAGTAATTGATTAATAGAAGTTTCAAGATTCTCAACTTCAGATTTAAGAAAACCATTCGTATTTTGTTCATCCATAAAATCAAACCAGGCAATACAATTATTAAAAAGATAAATAACTTAGTTGACTAACGTTATAAAACTATAAAAAGAAGCAAAATAAGTTTTACTTCAATATTATTACACTTCTAAACCAAGAAATTCCATCTGCCTGAGTATACGAAATTAGGACTAAAAACACAAAGAGATAGCATCGACATTGGTAACATCAATCAAACCTTCTCTTTCCCTAACTAACTTTCGGAATAACGTACGCAAGCACGCTCAGTCTCCCATAAGGTCACTGATGAAACGGTAATCAAAGGTTTACTCCTTTGTACATTTTTCGTTTGCACAGTATTTAAACGTCGGGATAATTCCATAAAAAAATAACGCGCTATATTTTCGGCAGTAGGATTAATCGCTTGAAACGCTTCTAAATCATTTAAATAATAATGATCCAATTCTTTAGCGATTGCTCTTACTTCGCGCTTAATTTCCTTAAAATCAATAGCCATACCAATTTCATCAAGCTCATGAGCAATCACTTCTGCTTCGACTTTCCAATTGTGCCCATGCATACGGCTACATGCACCCGGATAATCTCTCAGTGTATGTGCAGCTGCAAAATCAGCAATAACTTTTAAGGTATAGGTAGCAGGCATTTCAATATCACTTCAATCAATTAATTTGAGGCGACGGATACTACTGGAGCAACAGCTTGCTTACAATATTTACCATTCTCTATGAGGGAGATTTGTTCAATAATACCTGTTGTATCTAATCGAATTTCCGCCAATTGCTCTTCTCTTTCGGCATGTTCTACGTATTCATCTGGGATACCTAGATTGATGACAGGCGTTTTCAATACTGCTGAATTACAAAATTCATTTACGGCACTGCCCGCTCCACCTTGAATTGCATTATCTTCAAGTGTAACGAGTAAATCATGGGTCTTGCTCATTTCAAGAATTAGTGCTTCATCCATTGGTTTTACGAAACGCATATTTACCAATGTAGCATCTAATTCTTCCGCAACTAGCATGGCTTCTTTTAACAAAGAGCCAAATAATAAAATAGCGACATTGTTCTTTTTATGAAGACCTTTACGAACAACAACACCTTTACCTAATTCTAATAATGTCATCTCTTCAAGGGGCTGAACACCCAGACCTTTGCCTCGCGGATAACGTACTGCAACTGGTCCCTCATGTTGAAACCCTGTATACAACATTTGTCGACACTCATTTTCATCCGTAGGTGCCATCACCACCATATTCGGAATGCAACGCAGATAAGATAAATCATAATTACCTGAATGCGTAGGACCATCAGAACCCACCAACCCTGCTCTATCAATTGCAAACAAAACAGGCAAATTTTGCAAAGCTACATCATGAATTAATTGATCATAAGCGCGCTGTAAAAAGGTAGAATAAATAGCAACCACAGGCTTTAAGCCTTCACATGCCATTCCCGCCGCTAACGTCACCGCATGTTGTTCAGCAATCGCCACATCGTAATATCTATCTTTATATTGTTTTGAAAAGGCAACAAGCCCAGAGCCTTCACGCATAGCAGGAGTAATAGCCATCAAACGCTCATCTCGTGCTGCCATATCACACAGCCATTGCCCAAATACTTCTGTATAAGTTAATGTTTTTTTGGCTGTTTTCTCATTTTTAGCAGGTGCTGTTTTTATACCATTCTCAAGTTCGAACGGTGAAACACCATGGTACAAACAAGGATCTTCTTCTGCTAATTTATAACCCTTGCCCTTCTTTGTTACAATATGCAAAAACTTTGGCTCATTAATGTCTTTAATATTTTCAAGCATTTTAACCAGCTCAATCACATCATGCCCATCAACGGGACCATAATAAACAAATCCCATTTCTTCAAATAAAGTAGCCGCCGGCATAATCATACCTTTGGTATGTTCTTCTGCGCGTCGTGCAAATCGTTTCATACCGGGTGTGTTAGCCAAGATTTTTTTACTACCTTCTCGTACAGAAGAATAAAAATGCCCAGACAATAAACGCGCAAGATACTTACTTAAACCACCGACATTTGGCGAGATTGACATATCATTATCATTCAGAACAACCAGCATACTTTCATCTAAATCACCCGCGTGATTAAGTGCCTCATAAGCCATTCCCGCTGTCATCGCGCCATCACCTATTACAGCAATTGATTTTTGCTCAATACCTTGGTGTTTAGCTGCCAGTGCCATTCCCAATGCAGCACTGATAGATGTACTAGAATGACCTACCCCAAAGGTATCGTAATTACTTTCTTCTCTTCTGGGAAAACCGCACAAACCATCTTTTTTCTTAATACTATTTAATGCATCGCGACGCCCCGTCAATACTTTATGAGCGTACGCTTGATGCCCAACATCCCAGACTATTTTATCTTTTGGGGTATCAAAAACATAATGCAGTGCTACTGTTAATTCAACTACGCCAAGCCCTGCCGATAAATGCCCACCTGATTTAGAAACAGATTGTAATAAAAATTCACGCACCTCGCCGCAAACAGCTGGAAGCTGTTCAACATCAAGCGTTCGTAATTGTTGTGGGTCGTTAATAGCATTCAACATAATTTTATTAACACGGTTTCTTAATATAATTTTAACATTTGATAGTATACGCGATTTTATGACAATCGCTTGACAATAAATCCTGCAATTTCTCTTAATAAATGAGCTTCTTCGCCAAATTCAGAAAGTGCATCCAACGCACGCTGGCGTAAATCAGTCGCTTTTTTCTTCGCGGCTTTAAGTCCAATGATCGAAGGATAAGTCGGTTTACCTGCGGCAATATCTGCACCTTGTTGCTTGCCTAATGTTTCTGTATCACTCTCAATATCCAAGATATCATCGTGAACTTGAAAGGCCAAACCGATTGCTTCGGCATAATTCAATAGCTTTTCACGACGGTTTTTATCTTCCTTTTCGCTCGCACTATTATTATTACAAAAACTTGCCATTAAGACACTGGCTCGAATTAATGCGCCAGTTTTATGGTGATGCATGACTTCCAACTGATCTTCAGTTAATTGTTCACCCACTGCAGCCAAATCTATTGCTTGCCCCTCTACCATACCTTGCATACCTGCGGCATTTGACAATATATTGATTATTTTTAACTGATTTTCTGCGCAGATTCCCTGTAGTGGCCGTGACAAAATTTCAAACGCCCGTGTTTGCAAAGCATCACCACTTAATATTGCCATCGCCTCATCATAAGCAATATGTGCCGTTGCTTTCCCTCGGCGTAAATCATCATCATCCATCGCGGGGAGGTCATCATGGACAAGAGAATAAACATGAATTAATTCAATCGCGACTGCTATCGCATCTAATTTCTCTGCAGATAAATTCAATGCTTCGCCTGTAGCATAGACTAGCAAGGGCCGGATGCGCTTCCCTCCATCTAAAACAGAATAACGCATCGCTTCTTTCAATCGGGATTTTACTGGAATATCTTCCGGCAAAAAACTATCTAATAATACTTCAACACGTTGCTGATACGCTGTTAATTGAACTTTCATAATAATTAACGATCGCCTATTTTGCAACAACCTGAAAATCCTGCTCTTGATCATCAAGCAAAATCTTTACACGTTGCTCAGCATTATTTAACGCTTTTTGGCAACGTCTGCTAAGTTGTATGCCCTTTTCAAACTCTTTCAATGAAACTTCCAAAGGTAAATCTCCCGACTCCAAGTGGGAAACCAGTGCCTCTAGCTCATCCATCGCCACTTCAAAATCAAGCTCATTTGGTTCATCTACAGATTTATTATGGGTTGTATTTTGTTTGGTACTCATGGGCTATCTTATTCTTCGTCAACGAATATTATCGTGACGTTACACAGTCTATATATAATATTCAAGTAATCAGACAAACAAAAAAACCGCAAAATTGCGGTCTTTTTTATTGAGGTGTCAATCTAAAGCTATTCTGCAACAGCTGCCTTCAATTTAATAATAGCATTATTTTCAATTTGCCTAATCCGCTCAGCAGAAATGCTGTATTTTGAAGCAAGGTCTTGCAACGTCGCTTTCTTTTCTACCAACCAACGGCTAGATAAAATATCTTTACTGCGATCATCTAACGTTAACAAAGCATTCTGAAATAAAGTCTTTGTATGATTATCCCAATCAGATGCTTCTGCAGTCTCGTAAGGATCAACAACATCGGCTTGTAGATATTGACTAGGAGAATACGCTTTCTCATCATCTTCTTCTCCAGGGCCTAGATCAAAGCCT
>Ga0209633_10006259_pt1 | contig 10217 bp, 7 predicted proteins | sample Cruoilmetagenom1_FD_187290 | JGI IMG/M metagenome (GOLD analysis project Ga0209633, IMG submission 187290) | Oil polluted marine microbial communities from Coal Oil Point, Santa Barbara, California, USA - Sample 1 (SPAdes) (version 2) | ecosystem: Environmental > Aquatic > Marine > Oil seeps ... | reverse complement strand
AAGACGGGCTGACATTGAGTTTAAAGAACCAAATTATGCGCATAAAGTTATAGTTGAGCTTAAACATACCTACCCGAATGATGTAGCAGTTCTTACACAAAATGTGGATGATATGTTTGAAAAAGCAGGAATGGCTAGAGATGAGATAGTCCATCTACATGGTTTTTTAAGAGAGCTTCGATGCAGAGCTTGTGATGAAGTCTTTGAAATAGGCTATAAAAAACAAGATGAGTGTTTTGATGCTCAGTGCCCAGAGTGTGGTGGTGAACTGAGACCGAATATAGTCTTTTTTGGAGAGGCTGCACCACTTTATGCAAATCTTACACAATCGCTAAATGAGTGTGAATTAATTGTCATAATCGGTACAAGCGGAAATGTTTTAGATGTTACCTATTTTGCACAACTTACAGATAAATCAATCCTTAATAACTTAGAGCCCAGTGACGCTATTGATGATAGCTATTTTACCAAGGTTTACTACTCAAAAGCAACAGAAGCCATAGGTGATATTGCTGAGTATATAGAAGAGTTTTTAGCTTCTCCTTAGTCTTTCTTTCCTTTTTTAATTTTTTAAGCCTCCATTAGCAAAATTTCACTAGAATACCCCTTTTAAATAAGGACTTATTTTTATGAAACAACTATTATCGATTTTTAGCTCTATAAAAACTATGGCAATCTTAATGTTAATCTTTGCAGTATCTATCGGATATGCTACTTTTATTGAGAATGATTACGGAACTATAACTGCAAAAGCAGATGTTTATAATGCTAGATGGTTTGAAGTGTTACTGGCTCTTTTAGCAATCAATTTGATACTGAATATCAAAAAATATAAAATGTATACAATTAAAAAAGCACCTATTTTTATTTTTCATATTGCATTTATAGTTATTTTAATTGGTGCGGCAATGACTCGTTATATAGGTTATGAGGGAACTATGCATATACGTGAGGGTAAAAGTGCCTCTACTATGATTAGTTCTGAAACCTACTTTAAGGTAGATGCCAAGGTTAATAATAAGACAGTTTCGACTTCAAAAAGTCTATACCTTTCAAAAAGAACTTCTAACCATGTATCTTCATCTTTGAGTATTGACGACAAAGATGTTAAGGTTGACTTGGTTGAGTATATTCCTGATGCTATAGAGACTACAGTTGCAGACAAAGATGGAAAAGCATACGCATCTATGATGGTTACTGGGAACGGTAAAGGCGAGCCTGTAACTTTAGGTGAGGGTGAGTTCTTTGAGAGTGATAATTTTGTTCTAGACTTTAACTCCGGTAAAGATTTTGATAAGCAGGTTATTTCTCTGTATGTTAAAGATGGTCAATTTTTTATGAACTATGATATGACTCTGAGCTTTTTAAAAATGGATACGAGAGTTAAAGGTGATCTCAAACCAAATACAAAAGAGCCATTTACAACAAGGACTCTTTTTAGTTTTGAAGGTGGTGGTTTTGTTTTACGTGAGTTTTTACCACATGCATCTAAAAAAATTATTTCTAATCCCAAAGCATCTCCTATGCAACCAGGATATGATGCGTTTAGATTTAACATAGATGTTGAGGGAACTTCAAAAGAGGTGTTAATGTACGGTAGAGTTGGAAGAATGGCAAAAGAGTATCATAATGTAGTCAATGGTGTAGATGTTGGTCTCTCTTATGGTTCAAAAATGATTCAACTTCCATTTGAGATTCAGTTAAAAGATTTTCAACTTGACCGTTACCCTGGTTCAATGTCTCCAGCTTCTTATGCAAGTGAAGTTATTTTAGTAGATAAAGAGCAAAATATTGAGATGCCATATAGAATATTTATGAATAATATTTTAGAGCATCGTGGATATAGGTTTTTTCAATCTTCTTTTGATCAAGACGAGAAAGGGACTGTTCTTTCTGTAAATAATGACCCGGGGACTCTACCATCTTATATAGGCTACTTTTTATTAGCATTAGGAATGTTTTGGTCACTCTTTTCTAAGCAGCACAGATTTTCTAAGTTAGCTGCTAAGGCTAAAAAAGCCAGTGCTGATAAAGCTTTAGGTCTTTTAGTTGCGGTTGGTTTAGCACTAAGTGTTTCTACTCCATCTCAAGCACTCGAAGTAGATCCCACAATAAAAACTATTTTAGCCTTTGATAAAGTGCATGCAGATAAATTTGGTACTTTGATTGTTCAAGATAGTGGCGGAAGAATGAAGCCTATGGATACTCTTACAACAGAGATTTTAGCCAAAATTCATGGGAGTTCAAGCCTTAGTGTTGGAGATGTAAAGATGACTCCAAATCAAGTTATTTTAGGCATGATGATTAGACCGGACTCTTTTCAAAATATAAAAATTATTAAAACAAGAGATAAAGAGATAAATAAACTACTAGGTATAAAAGCTGATGCCAAGTATGCATCTTTTAGCCAGTTTTTTGAAGATTCTAAAAGTATGAGAGGTTATAAACTAGGCACAATCGTAGAGGAAGCTACAAGAAAAGAGCCAAAACATAGAAACAAACTCGATAAAGCCGCTCTTACAATTGATGAGAGACTTAATGTTGCATATATGGTTTATACGGGTTCTATTATTAAAATTTGGCCAAAGCCCAGTGATGTAAATAATAAATGGTTCGCAACTATAGACGCACTTCAAACTTTTGAGAAAAATGATTCTATGAAGGTAAGAGAGATAGCTGTGAAGTACTTTACATCTATGGATGCTTCATTAGAGAGTGGTGACTGGAGTAAAAGTGATGAAGCTCTCAAAGAGCTCTCAAAGTATCAGAAGTTTTATGGTGAGGAAGTGTACCCAAGTGAGAACAAAGTTAAAGCTGAAATGTTTTATAATCATGCCTATATCTTTGAAACACTCTATCCCCTTTATCTACTTGTAGGTTTTATTCTTTTGATTCTAAGTTTTATTAAAATTTTAAAACCAAAATTTAAAATAGATATGTTCTCAAAAGCAACACTTTTTCTTTTAGTGATGTTTTTCTTGGCACATACATTTGGCTTGGCTCTGAGATGGTATATCTCAGGTCACGCACCATGGTCAAATGGATATGAGTCTATGATTTATATCGGTTGGGCAACTGTTTTAGCTGGTTTTATCTTCTCAAAACGCTCACCTATGACTATGGCTTCTACCGGGATATTAACAGGTCTTATTCTTTTTGTGGCACACCTTAACTGGATGAATCCACAGGTAACAAACTTAGTACCGGTTCTTAACTCTTACTGGTTAAGTATTCACGTTTCTATGATTACTGCCAGTTATGGTTTTATAGGCCTTGGAGCTCTGTTAGGGTTTATAACAATTATTCTTTTTGTTCTTAAAACGGAACAAAATGAGAGACAAATTTCACTCTCTATTAAAGAGTTAAACGCAATCAATGAAATGTCTCTGATGGTTGGTCTTGTACTTCTTACAGTTGGTAACTTCTTAGGTGGTGTTTGGGCGAATGAGTCTTGGGGTAGATATTGGGGCTGGGATCCAAAAGAGACTTGGGCACTTGTGACTATTTTAATCTATGCAGTTGTTGTTCACTTAAGATTTATTAAGTCAATCTATAGCGAGTTCAACTTTAGTGTTATCTCACTGCTATCATTTACATCAGTACTGATGACATACTTTGGAGTGAACTACTATCTTGCAGGTCTTCACTCATATGCAAAAGGCGACCCGGTTCCAATTCCTGATTTTGTACCTATCAGTTATGCGATTGTATTTATAATCATTGCATTAGCATTTAGAAATAGAAAAATCGTTTAGGAACTGCGTTTGGAGTTTAGTGGCTTTAGTAAAAAAACTCTTCCCTTTTTAAAAGCTATAAAGAAAAACAACAATAAAGAGTGGTTTGAGGCTCACAGAAGTGAGTATGAAGAACTTATTCTAAATCCGTCTCGTGCATTTGTATCTGAGATGGGTGAACACCTTCAAGCACTAGAACCAACTATAAACTTCTCACCGAAAATCAATAAATCACTCTACAGGATTTATCGTGACACTCGTCGTATGGGTGCTAATAAAGCTCCTATAAAACATCGTATCGGATTTATTTTTTGGCAGGGAAACAACAAGCGTATGCAGAGCTCATCATTTTATATGCATTTTTCTCCTGATGAGTTGATGGTAGCAACTGGTGTTAGATGGTTTGAAAAGCCTATGTTAGACGCTTTTCGTGAGTATATTTTAGATGATACTAAACGCAGTGAGTTAGAGATAATATTGGAGTCAATTAGGGCTAAGGGTTATACACACTTAGAAAAGGGCTATAAACGCTATCCAAGGGGTTTTAATGCTCAGATGTCAAACGCAGAGTTGAGTCTTTATAAAGGTATGGCAACTTTCAAAGTTCTTGACCCACATTTGATAGAAGATGGTGAAAAATTAGTAAATACACTTTACAAGATATATGAAGATATGCTTCCACTGCAGAAATATATGTATGAAGTAAGTTTAAGAGTAAAAGAGGATTAGTTTGAAAAAAGAGGCAGTTGTACTATTAAACATGGGTGGACCAAATAACCTAAACGAAGTTGAGATGTTTTTAAAAAATATGTTTAATGACAAAAATATTTTAACAATGAAAAGTAATCTGTTACGCAAAATGATTGGCGGTATGATAGTTTTTAACCGTACAGAGAGCTCTCAGGAAATTTACAGGCAACTAGGTGGTAAATCGCCGATAGTAGGACATACGAAAAGCCTTGTGGATAAACTGCAAACTAGACTTGGAGAGAATGTTATAGTGGATTTTGCTATGAGATATACTCCTCCTTTTGCTGATGAAGTTATAGAGAGATTAAACGCAGAGGATATTGAGAAAATATATCTAATTCCTCTTTACCCTCAATACTCAACAACAACAACAAAGTCTTCATTGGAAGATTTTGAAGAGCATTATCATGATAGTAAAGGTGATGCAGTTTTAGTTGAAATAAAACATTTCTTTGAAAATGAGACATATAACAAAAGTGTTATTGAGAGTATCAAAGAGAGAGTTGGTTCTGATAACTATCATGATTTTGATATCATTTTTTCAGCTCACGGACTTCCTCAAAAGATAGTAGATGCCGGTGATGTTTATGAAAAACATGTAACAAAACACGTAAATATTTTAAAAGGTATGTTAGAGAATGAGAAGATGAATTTTCATGAGGTTCATTTAGCGTATCAATCAAAAGTTGGACCTATGGAGTGGCTGAAACCATCTCTGGAAGATAAGATTAAAAGTGTTAGGAACAGAGGCGTGATTATTTTTCCTATCGCGTTTACAATTGATAACTCTGAAACAGATTTTGAGCTTGAAATTGAGTACCGAGAAATAGCCCAAGAGATGGGCTTTAAAGAGTATAGAGTTTGTAGATGTCCAAATGATAGCGATTTGTTTGTAGATGCTCTGCAAGAGATATATGAGAAGATGAAGTAAGCTACAATGAAAATTGTTATATTTGATATGGACGGGACACTTCTTGATTCAAAAAAAGATATAACTATCTCTGTAAACCATATTAGAAAACGCCACTATAACTTAGAGCCTCTGAGTGAGGCGTTTATAGTGGAAGCTATAAATATGGAAGTAAGAAATCTTCCATTTCTTTTCTACGGTACGCAGGAGTATGAAGATAGTGACAGAGTTGTTTTTGAGCAGCACTATTACAAACAGTGTGTAGAGAACCCATATCTTTATGAGGGTATAAAAGAGTTACTCCAAGCGTTGGTCTCATCTGGTGTAAAACTATCTGTTGCTACAAATGCTCCAACAATTTTTGCTCATAGAATGCTGAACTCTTTAGGTATAGATGAACATTTTGATGTAATCATAGGTGCTGATAAAGTTAAAATATCTAAACCAAATCCACAAATGCTTTTTGAAATTTTAAATCACTACGAGTATGATGAAAAAAAAGATGTCGCTTGGATGATTGGTGATAACTCAAAGGATATGTTGAGTGCACAAAATGCAGGAATAGACTCCCTCTTTGCAAGATGGGGTTTTTCTCCGGATGGTGAATATGATCAAATTGTTGAACATCCAAAAGAGATATTAGATTTCGTTTTATAAAAATTTATGATAAAATATCTCTAACTTAGGAGTTATTATGTTTGATATCGACTTACTTATAGCCTTTGCATTTATGGCACTTCTTTTTTTAAGACAAATCTCTATTTTAAAACAGCCAAACAAGATTAACTATGCTCCATTGATTATAGTCATCGGTGCTATTGGTGGAGTTGTACACTTTATACTTCATCCTGATGTCAGCGATGTTATTTTACTTTTAAGAGAATCATTTATACCTCTTCTTGTCGGTTTACTTCTCTATATTATTATGAATATTATGCATCAAACGCAGGAGTCTCAAAGTGCTCGAACAAAAGATGAGTTCACGAAGGTTTTAGTGAGTGAGGTCACTAACCTTAAAGAGTTTATGTCAGAACTTGAGAGCAGAATGAGACACTCTCAGCAGGAAGACCAAAGAGTACAAGAGGATGTTCGTGCAAAGTTTCAAGAGGATATAAAAGCACTTGATGCTATAAAAGAGAACCAGACAAAGTTCTTAGATAAGTTTGATGAGATGGACTCTTGGCATCAAAATGTTTCAAAAGAGTTTGAATACTTTAAAGAGGTTCAGATGCCAGAACTGGATAATGTAGTACATAAACATATAGATATTCTTAGAGTGGCAGAACAGGATCACTATAATCAGATTAAAGTAACTCTAGACAGAGCTGTTGAGAGTAGGGGTGATATGTCTGGTGAGATAGAAGATTTAAAGTTGAATCTAGAGAGTATAAAAAATGTCTCAGATACAATAGCAAATTCTATAACAGAGCAGACTCTTGAGCAACTTTCAGGTGTCACAAAAGCATTTGAAAGCCAAATAATAGCATTAAAGTCTCACGCAGAAGGGGTGAAAACTTCACTCTCTGAAGGCGATGCAACTTTGGGAAATATTAGGACTCAAAGTGAGATAATCATGAAGCAGATGTCACTGTCATCTCATAAAATGGACGCACTTGAGAAGCAAAATGATGGACTCCATGATATCTATACCAATATAAAAGATTTGATGAGAGATATGGAGATGGTTAAGTCTGATTATGTGAAGTCTCAGTCACAACTTTTACGTATTTCTCAAGAGTTGTCTACATCAAAAGATGAGCAGATAGAGGCTCTGAAAGTTCAAGTAGAATCATTGAGCAGTGTATTAAGCGCAAAGATAGATGACTCGCTAGAAAAACTGCATGAGCATTATCATATTGCAGATGAAGATATAACTCAGAGCGTGCAGGTCTTAGCTAAAAAAGCACAACTTAAGAGCGGTTATACTGAGCTAGATAGCTAATGCTATTAGTGGAGGGTAGAGAAGCACTCCTATATATGGTAAAAAGTTGTTTAGAGGTGCTAAAAGTATTAGAGTTAGCTCTTGAGATAACTCTTTTTTTGTAAAAACCTGCTCAATGAGAAGGATTTTTGTTGCAATATCAAAGGTTTTTATAAAAAGCAGTATTAAAGCACTGGGTGCATAGTTGGTAAGCATAGCAAATCCAATAGCAAAATAAAAAGTCGGTTGCATGATTAAAAAGAGAAATATACTCTTGTTGTAATACTTATACATACGAATAAGCATTCCCATAATACTTGGAGCTTTCTGCCAGCTTACTTCATATATCTCTAGTATTATAAAAAGCAGTATATAGTTTAAGATAATCTCATTTAGCATACAAGTAAATCCATTATCCTATAAAAACAGTAGAAGCAAAGATACCAAAATAAACAGTTCCAACAAATAAAATCACCTGCGCAAATATAGGTAATCCTATCTCTACATATCTCTTTTTGGAACTAAATGTATCAAAGTAGATTCCTTTTACTATCCAAGCATAATATCCAACAGATAAAGCAGAGTTTAGTAAAGCAATAAGCACTACATACCAAAGACCAGCATCAACTCCGGCATAAAATACAACTGCTTTTCCTAGAAAACCTGCAAGCAGTGGAATACCTGCAAGTGAAAATAGTTGGATAGTAAAGAAAAATGCAACTACTCTGTTTTGTGATGCAAAACCTTTTAACTCTTCTAATGTAGATATATTGTAGTTTTTTCTTACAATATCTAGCAGTAAAAAAGCTGCACTTTGCATAAATATATAAGCAATTGACATATATAAAATACCATCTTTTGCATACTCACTCTTTACAGCCATAAAAGCTAAAAGCATATATCCAGCATGTGCGATTGATGAGTATGATAAAATTTTTGCAATACTTTTTTGAAAAAGTGCTAAAAAATTCCCAAGTGTCATTGTGACTATAGCTAATGTAGCTAACAGTGGTACAGAAAGTTCCATATTAGCCATAAGAAATGGTGCAAATATCTTAAAACTTGCAAGTGCGACAACAGTTTTTGCAACACCAGTTAATATAGCTGCATGCGAATGACGAACAAGGGCATAAGAGTCGGCCGCCCATCCATGAAAAGGGACAATAGTTAGTTTGTAAAATATCCCAGCAAGCATAATAGATAAGCCGATAACTTCAAAAATATTTTTACTCTGGACAGCTGAAAGTAAATCTCCTCCACCAACTACATAAAACATCAAACCTAAAAATAAAATCCCCGTTGCAAGTGCAGCAGCAATAAACATTTTAACTGCACCTTCAGCTTGTTCTTTTGTCTGTATGTAAGAAACTAACACAATTGAGACAATACTTAAGGCTTCAAATGAGATAACAAAATTTAAAATATTTACACTTTGGAGAAGTAAAATAGATGCAGCTCCAATAAACAGAGTTTGCGTTATTGTTATATCTTCTTCTATATGAAGAACTAAAGCAAATAAAACAACTTCTAAAATAAATTCAAATAGTTTAATACTATCATTACTTGCAAAACCTGTCAGTATTACACTAGCTCCATTAAAAGTAAAATATGCACTCACTAATAGAGCTAACAGAGCTACCGGTTTTAGCCATATAGTTCTATGTAAAGAGATACTTAAAAGTGCTACAAGAAAAAGGATTGAAAATGCACTAATCATAAAGCACCTCCTAAAAAGTTATACTGCACGAAGATAGGATTGATAATATCAAATAAAATATTTGGAAAAAGTCCAAACAGTACAATAGCTACTGCAAAGATTATTAGAGCTAAGAATTCCATAGGACTCATACTGAATTTTGTTTTTTGTACTATTTCACTTATCTCACCATATACTACACGTCTAAACATCCATATGATATATCCTGCTCCAACCATAGAGCCAAGTGCAACAACAACCATCCAAATACCATCAGCTTTAATAGCACTCATTAAGATACTTAACTCCCCAACAAAACCCATAGTTCCAGGAAGACCAAGTGCGCCTAAACCAGCTAAAACAAAGATAGCTGAGATGTAAGGTGCTTTTTGCATAATACCACCCATGTCCTGCATCTGCCATGAGCCGGTTTTGTGATGTAAAAAGCCAGCTATTAAAAATAGGGGTGCAATAATAAACGCATGACCCAACATCTCATAAACAGCTGCACTCAAACCTGCATAACTCATAGTAGAAATAGCGATAACAACAAGTCCCATATGCGAGATAGAGCTATACGCTACCATCTTTTTCAGATGTGTCTCATAGATTGCCATAAAACCAGAGTAAAAAAGTGTAATAAGACCTAAGAGAAGAATTATCCAAGCATACTGCTGTGATGTTTCAGGTAGGAGTAAAATGACCATTCTAATCATCGCATAAGCACCCATTTTTAAAAGGACTCCGGCAAGTAAAACAGAGATTGGTGCAGGTGCTTGAACATGTGCATCTGGTAACCATGTGTGAAATGGAAAAATTGGCATTTTTACTGCAAAACCTATAAATAATAACCACCAAATAAGGACAGGTGAAAGTAGTAGTGACTCTTTGACTAAGGTCATATCAAAGGTTCCTGACTCTTTATGTATAAGGAAAAACGCAAGGATAATAAACATAGAAGCGACATGAGTGTAAAGAAAAAACTTAACCGCGGCATATACTCTTCTCTCGGCTCCCCAGATACCAACTAAAAAATACATAGGTACTAAAGTAAGCTCCCAAAAGATAAAAAACCATAAAAAGTTTGTACTCATAAATACACCAAAAATAGCACCTGAAAAAGCTATTAGAAGGTTAAAGTACATTGCTTGATTTTTCATACTCCAGCTGGAAAGAGCCACTAAGATAAGCAGTGATGAGGTTAAG
>Ga0209633_10006258_pt1 | contig 10218 bp, 14 predicted proteins | sample Cruoilmetagenom1_FD_187290 | JGI IMG/M metagenome (GOLD analysis project Ga0209633, IMG submission 187290) | Oil polluted marine microbial communities from Coal Oil Point, Santa Barbara, California, USA - Sample 1 (SPAdes) (version 2) | ecosystem: Environmental > Aquatic > Marine > Oil seeps ... | reverse complement strand
TACTGGCCACCGGGCCGATCTATGCCTGGTATGCGCTATTGCGCGAGCTGCGTGAGAAGGGCATGCGCGCGTCGCTGGCCGCCGTTTTTCTTTACAGCCGTGCGGTCAAACTCCCGCTGCTTCCGCTTATGATTCACTACTTTGGCACTGCCTACACGTTGGTGCTTTGCGTATATCTGCTTGGATTTTCCATCGTAAGCGGTGTATTGATGGTGAAACTCGAAGACCGGGAGACAATCTAGGACTTTTTCGAGTTGGTACCTTACCCCAGTCGGCTTAGTCCTCGAACTCTTCTGTGGGTTTCGGCAGCCCCGCAAGCTTGCACAGCTCCGGTATCGGGCCCCGAGGAAACTGTTCATAAAGGAATTTCTCGTAGGCTTTATGGTCATGAAAGTGTTGTCCATGATACTTGCCCAAGCTCATCACCAGCTTGTGCATGGTTGGATGGACCTTGTTTTCATTGTAGTAATCACGGAAATACTGGATTAAGCCCCAATGTGCCTCGGTCAATTTCACGTTATCCTGCTGAGACTGCTGATAAGCCATTTCCTCGGCGACCTTTTCGGTCCAGTCGGCAGGGTTGAGCAAGTAGCCCTCATCATCGGTTACAATGATCTTGTCACCTACCTTGATGCTCATGAAGTCGTCTCCTAATCTGTATCATCATTGTTACAACACTATCACGTCTTTATCAAAGGCGACCATGACCTAAGGCAAAGAACTTCGCTTTACGTATAGTGTGTTCATGTCCATCCATATGAATGTGGGCGGGTAATTGGACTGTGCTAGTTTTGAGCTAACTTGCAAGCACACCCAATCGTAAGTGATTCACGAACAGGATGATGTCGCCCTGAAGCGTCAAGCTTCAAGCGCCACCTTGATGATTAGCATCAGGGCAAGACCTGATATGAACGCAAGGAAGTTCACGATGTTGACGCGAAAATTTTCGTGCTCCTTCACCTCGGGCACGAGGTCGGAGGCCCCGATGTAGAGAAAGTTCCCGGCGGCAAAAGGAATGAGAAACGAAACGTCGAAGTTGAAAGACGCTATATAAGCTAATAAGCCACCCAGCAGGAATGTCAGTGCCGACAGGACATTAAACATCAGTGCCTTGCGCTTTTCCCATCCCCCGTGCACGAGAACCCCAAAATCGCCCAGTTCCTGTGGAATCTCGTGTGCGGCCGCAGCGAGCCACGCCATGATGCCCAGCCGAATATCCGCGATGAAGATCCCCGCGATAGCGAGGCCCCCGATGAAGTTGTGCAGTCCGTCTCCGATGAGGATCAGGTAGGTTAGCGGTCTTTTGCAACTGGCAGAGGCACGGTGGCAGTGGTGCCAGTGGAGTAACTGTTCCAGGGCAAAGAAGGCGCTGAAGCCCGCAAGGATCCATACATAGAACGCGGTGCTGTTGCCTGATTGCGCAATCCCGGCGGGTATCATGTGAAAGAAGGCCCCTCCGATCATTGAACCCGCGGCGAAGGCAACAAGGGGCAATATGATTCGCTGGAGGGTCTGTTCCTTCAGGACAAGGGTTACGCTTCCAACCAGCGCGATAGCGCTCATTAAAAGACTGCTTCCAATGATCCAGGCTAATGTGCTCATTTTCCTGTTCCTGTAATATCCCTTGATGCGAAGTCCGAACCGGATGTGTTCGCCCGCTGACACCATCATCTTCTGATACTATCTGGCAGTCGGTGGGCCTCACGCCTGGGAACAGATAAGAGCCTTCCTCGGATGGAGAGATTCCCGGCAATGCGGCGCTTTGTCCGTACGACGGCCAAGGCACACTCAAGCTCTTGCGTTACATAGGCCGTAGTCGACTTGCCACGACCCTGCCTAAGTGTAACGGAATTGAGGGCGAATATTAATCTATAGCGGACAAAGGAATCGAGCGAATGAAGATTGCAATTGCTGCAATGGCACCGGACATAGATTCCCGGATTGCGAAACACAGTGCACGGGCACCGTTTTACCTGTTGTTTGATGCGCAGGGCGAGATGCTTGAGGTGGTGTCTAACCCGTTTGCCGGCGTTGATCGCGGTGCCGCGCCGCAGGCGGCGCGCTTGCTTGCAGACAAGGGAGCCACCCTGCTGGCCGCCGGCGATTTTGGCCCCAGGTTTGTTTCCGAACTTGAAGAGAGGGGGATCGACCAAATCCAGCGGTCAGGGCAAGTGTCTGAAATTGTTCGCCAATTGGTTGCTGAGTACGGGGCAGGGAATTAGGGCACCGTGTTGCGGTGCTATACACACCATCGGCGTGGTGCGGCAAATCGACCGCCTGTTGAGACGAAATGTGCCTGAATCGGAAAAGAAATTAGCGGTTTGCAGATTCGAAGCGTTGCCTGAAGGGACTGCCTGTTCCCTGAAAACACCGGAATATGGATGCATAAATAATGTTAAAGCAACAGGAGGCCTTTCTGGACCAACTCGCTCCGGGAGCACGGGCAATCGTTAGCGAATTGCGAGGCGGTTCGCAAGCCGCTTGGCCGGCATGGGCATTTCGGTAGGATGACTCACTGGTTCAAAGTATTACTTCTATATCTACTTCCACATCATGCACTCTCAGTCAATTTTGCTGGCAAGTGTTTCTACGTGAGGAGAATGCCCGAATGAAATTCTCCCCGCAAACTACGGGAACGGCTTACGAAAAGCTTGACTGAATTTACACATGCCGGTTATTAAGGGGATGGCATATTGTGACTCTCCCACGTCTTAATTCCATGAAAATCATGTATAAAGGCACAAATAATGTAAGTTTTGTTAGCCGCGAATATTGACATAAAAATTGATTTGCATCAGTGATTAACTGTCTCCTGATACAGGATAATAAATATTTAAACCTTCTGAATATTTACTAATCCACCAGGATAAACAACGATGGAACGCCGTCTGGACAAACGCATCAACGCGGATCTGAGTGTTCTGCTTTACAGTGATGGTGTGCCGGTGGCCATCGGAAAGACAAAGAACATTGCCTCGAGCGGTATTTTCGTGGAAACCCGATATCAGCCGGATAAGGAGGATCGGTATATTGAAATCGCATTCGTTGTACACAATGATACTGATACGGAATTTTACCGTGTTAACTCACTGATCATTCATCGTACGCAGGCAGGTTTCGGCTTGATGATCGAACACTTTGACCCACTAGTCAGGCTTCCGATAAAGACACTCGATACCCGGAATGTTGAATCAAACAGGCAGATGTAACTTATGAGCGTACAAGACCAGCTACAAGCAACGATTGACGCGTTGGTTCAGAAGGGCAAGGGTATTCTTGCCGCCGATGAAAGCAGTCCGACGATTGCCAAACGCTTCAAGGCGATTGGTGTCGAATCGACGGAGGAAAATCGCCGTGCTTACCGCAGCCTGATACTGGCGACGCCGGGGCTGGGTGAGTTTGTCAGCGGTGTCATCCTGTTTGAAGAGACCCTCGGGCAACACGCCGATGATGGCACGTCCTTGCCTGAACTGGCCTCACGACAGGGCATTGTTCCCGGTATCAAGGTCGATAAAGGCAAACATCCACTTGCCAACGCACCGGGTGATGAAATTACACAAGGGCTGGATGGACTGGCGCAACGCCTGGAAGGATACGCACAACAAGGCGCCCGGTTTGCCAAATGGCGTGATGTCTACCATATCACCGCGTCGACACCGGGTCGGCTTGCCATCGACGCCAATGCCGAAATGCTCGCACGTTATGCGGCCACTTGTCAGGCGCAGGGCATCGTCCCTATAGTTGAGCCGGAGGTGCTGATTGATGGCGACCACACTATTGATCGTTGTGCCGAAGTCACCGAGGCGGTCCTGCATGAAGTCTTTCATGCCCTGCACAGACACGGTGTAATCCTGGAACACATGCTGCTGAAACCGAACATGGTGCTGCCCGGTAAAGAACGTCCACAAAAGGCAACGCCTGAAGAGGTTGCGAAGCAGACCATCAGGATCTTGCGGCGCACAGTACCGGCCTCTGTCCCCAGTATCAATTTCCTTTCCGGTGGACAAACACCGCAAGAGGCCACAGCGAACCTCAACGCAATGAACCGCCTGGCGCCGCAGCCCTGGGAATTGACCTTCTCCTATGGGCGCGCATTGCAAGAACCCGCATTACAGGCCTGGCAAGGTGATCCAGGCAATGCCCAACGTACCCAGGCAGCACTCTACAAACGTGCCAAACTCAACGGCGCCGCACGGTATGGGGATTACACCCCGGCAATGGAATCAGTCGATTAGCAATGAATCGGTGTCGAGTGATTCACGCCGAATAATTACATCACACATCAAGGACACCGCGAACTTTTCAAGGAGTCCTCAATCGGACGTGACCCCGACAGTATTGGATTTGCTGGGCTTGTCCCAGCCACCTGAAATGACGGGGCGTAGTCTCCTTCTGAAGTCTTGTGGCTTGTTGTTTTAATGTGAAGAAATAAGGAGAACATTATGGGACAGATGAATGATCGTTTGCAGGAAGTCGCCGCCCTTACCGGACGTCTGAAGGAAAAGTATCCCGCCGAGATCAATGCTTTCCTCAATTTCATGCAGAAAGCGGAAGGCGGACCGGCCTTGAGCGGCAAGGAAAAGGAACTTATCAACGTCGGTATTGCCGTGGCGACGCAGTGCGAATGGTGTATCGCGGTGCATGTACAGCATGCCGTCAAGGCCGGTGCAACGCGCGATGAACTGGTCGAGGCCGGCTTCCAGGCCGTACTCATGCACGGGGGTCCGGCACTGATGTACCTGGTCTCATTGTTCAAGGCGCTTGATGAGTTTCTGCCTGAGGAAGATTGATGTTGGCACAAAAAAATCTGCACCGGTTTCTTATGTGACATGTTATGTACAAAAGGACAGAGAGGAAATATTTATGAAAATATTATTGCTTGGAATTTTATCACTTAGTGTATGCATGCCTGTATATTCCCGCGACTCTCAACTAGAGAAATACATTTCCACCTTTGATTATGCCGCAAGAAAAGAAATGAAAATGGACAGCAAGGGTCTTATTAAATTATTGAAACAAGGAAAGGCTCAATTGATTGATATCAGGTTTCCAGAAGAATATGCAGCTTGGAAGGTTGGTCCTTCAAAAAATATACCTTTGAATGAGTTACCTAAAAGGCTTTCTAAGATTGATAAGAGCAAAATTATTGTAACCGCTTGCCCTCACAAGGACCGCGCAACTATTGCTATGGTTTATCTCCGCTCAAAAGGTATTAAGGCAAAATATCTAACTGACGGACTAATCGGTCTCGCAGAAAACCTTCGTGGTGATAACGCTAAAGAATTTATAGATGCGCTTCACAAAGTAAAACAGTAAATACGCATAACAAATCAAGCAGACGCAAAACACGCGTTGCTTATTAAAGCGTTATACACCTGCGGTTTTGAAGCGCGGGCAGGGTGTGTCTTTTATACGGGAAACCTTTACTCTTTAGGCAGCGAATATGACCATCTTCAAACCAGTCATTCGAACAGCAACATAATCATTACAGAGTATACTTAATAGATGGCTCAACTCTCATCATCCCTGTATCAAAACGAAGGCTCTGTGCTTGCTGTTCATGGCAGTGTGGTCGATGCATGTTTTCCACAACATTTGCCTGCAATTAATAATCAGTTACACACAGGTAGGGACGGGCATATTGTCATCGAAGTGGCTGCCCATCTGAGTGCCGATACGATACGCGGTATTGCCTTGACGCCGACCCATGGGCTGGCACGTGGCAGTGTCGTTATCGATAGCGGTGAACCGCTGAAGGTGCCGGTGGGCGAACGCCTGTTGGGCAGAATGCTCAATGTCTTTGGCGCGCCGATTGACGGCGGTGAAGCCTTTACGGGTGGCGAATGGCGTTCCCTGCATCAACCGCCCTTGCCCTTGTCCCGGCGGACGACCAGCGCGGAAATATTTGAAACCGGCATCAAGGCGATCGATCTGTTGTCACCCCTGGAGCGGGGCGGTAAGGCGGGCTTGTTTGGCGGCGCCGGGGTCGGCAAGACCGTCGTGATCACGGAGTTGATCCATAACATGGCCGGGCGCTATGAAGGCACCAGCCTGTTTTGCGGTATCGGTGAACGTTGTCGCGAGGCGGAAGAGCTGTATCAGGAGATGAAAACCAGCGGTGTGCTGGACAATGCCGTGCTGGTTTTCGGGCAGATGAATGAGTCGCCGGGCGCACGTTTTCGTGTCGGCCATGCGGCGCTGAGCATTGCAGAATATATGCGTGATGTCATAAAGCGCGATGTGTTGCTGCTGATCGATAACATTTTCCGTTTCATCCAGGCCGGTAGCGAAGTGTCGGGGCTGATGGGGCGAATCCCCTCGCGCGTCGGTTATCAACCGACCCTGGCAACCGAACTGGCCGAGCTGGAAGAGCGTATCTGCAACTCGGCCGGCGGCGCCATTACCTCTGTCCAGGCGGTCTATGTGCCTGCCGATGATTTCACCGATCCGGCGGCGACCCATACCTTTGCCCACTTGTCATCGTCCATCGTGCTGTCACGCAAGCGGGCCAGCCAGGGATTTTATCCAGCGGTGGATCCGCTGCAGTCCGGTTCCAAAATGCTGAACCCGGCAGTCGTCGGTGAACGTCACTACCGTGTCGCGCAAGAGACACGCCGGACCCTGGCGGAATACGAGGAACTGAAAGATATTATTACCATGCTGGGAATTGAGGAGCTGGCGGAGAACGATCGTCGTATCGTGTTCCGGGCACGTCGTCTTGAACGCTTCCTGACCCAGGCTTTTTTTACCACCGAACATTTTACCGGTCTGGCAGGTAAGCTGGTGAGCCGCGAGGAGACCATCGCAGGCTGCGAACGCATCCTCAACGACGAGTTTGCGGAGTATCCTGAGCAGGCACTGTACATGATCGGTAGTATCGATGAGGCCTTGCCTCGCCAGGATACGGCAACCGACGCAACGCCAGCAAAAGCGGTTTTATCTACTAATGCCCAGGTGATGCCATGAGACTCAAAGTACTGTTGCCCGCCGGGGTCCTGCTGGATAACGCCGTGCAAAAAGTCATTGCAGAGGCCGAAAACGGCTCCTTCTGTCTGGAACCGCGGCATATCGATTTTGTTGCGGCCCTGGTGCCCGGCATTCTTATTTATACGAGCGAGGATAATGTGGAAGGTTTTCTGGCAGTTGGCGAGGGTACCCTGGTCAAGTGTGGCAAGGAGGTGCTGGTTTCCGTACGCAACGCGGTGCACGGCACCGAACTGGGCGTCTTAAAGGCAGCGCTGGAAACCCAGTTCCGAGAAATGGATGAATATGAACACAGTGCGCGCAGTGCACTGGCGCGTCTGGAAGCAGGGGTGATGCGACGCTTCATCGAATTGGAAGAGATGCTGTAGTGGCTTCCGCTCACGACGATCCGCCCGAAACCCAACAAGACCTGGGGAAGACAGTCGGTAACAAGGCATATCGAAAATTGCGCGCACGCGGTGAGCGAAACCGCAGTGTCTGGTTCGGCCTGGGTATGTACGGTTTAATCGGTTGGTCAGTTGCAGTTCCCACGCTGCTGGGTATCAGTCTTGGCGTGTGGATCGATAGACGTTGGCCGGGACCGGTTTCATGGACACTAACGTTGCTTTTTGTCGGCATTGTCCTTGGTTGTTTAAATGCCTGGCGCTGGATCAAACGGGAAGGGCAACACGACAATACCCGCGCTACTCATAATAAGGAGTAAATAGATGCTGCAATATGAATCATTTCCATTGATGTTACTTGTTTTGCCTGGTGGCATGGTGCTGGGTGGTTTCTATTTTGGTGTCCTGTGGTATACGGTGCAACGTTTGCCCACAGTGGCACGACCGGCATTATGGATGATACTCAGTTTCGTGCTCCGGCTTGGCGTTGTGCTGATCGGCTTTTATCTCTTGTCCGGCGGTCATTGGCAAAACCTGTTGTTAGCCTTGCTGGGATTTGTGATGGTGCGCAGCGTGCTGGTGTACCGTTTGAAGCCGAAGCGCAAAAAGTTTGTCTCCATGATTGGAAAGGGTTGAGCGCCATGATGAACAGGGATTGGGTGAATAGGGGGTAATAGTATGACCATCAATATCGACAGCATCATTTTTTGGCAATGGGGTCCCATCACCCTCAATGCCACTATCCTGTTCACCTGGCTGGTGATGGCCCTGCTGGTGCTCATCTCGTGGTGGGTGACCCGGCGCTTGTCGGAAGAGGTACGGATGTCACGCTGGCAGAACCTGCTGGAAGTGCTGGTGACCGCTATACAAGATCAAATTCGCGACATCAGCCGTCAGCAACCCGGCCAGTATCTGCCATTTATTGGTACCTTGTTTCTGTTTGTCGCGTTGTCCAACTTGTTGGCCATTGTGCCGGGTTACCGGCCGCCGACGGCTTCCTTATCCACCACCGCGGCGCTGGCCATCTGGGTGTTTGTTGCCGTCCCTGTTTTTGGCATCGGTCAAAAGGGTTTGCGCGCCTATCTAAAACAGTATGCCAAACCGACGTTGTTTATGTTGCCATTTAATATCCTCGGGGAACTTTCCCGCACCATTGCCCTGGCTGTGCGCCTGTACGGTAATATGATGAGTGGCACTGTGATTGTGGCGATCCTGCTTGGCATTGTGCCGTTGTTTTTCCCCATCGTGATGCAGCTGTTTGGCCTGCTCACCGGCATGATCCAGGCTTATATTTTTGCCGTGCTGGCGATGGTGTATATTGCGTCGGCTACCGTTGCACACCAAAAAAGGGTAGCCCCTGCAGAGTAAGTACATGACGAGAGCGCTGATACGAACATAAAACAAAAAGGAGGTGAACAACATGGGTGACATGGCATTAATTGGTATGGTTTCCATCATTACGGCCGGACTGACGATGGCCATCGGTTCCATCGGCCCTGCGTTTGGTGAGGCCCGAGCCGTCGCACAGGCATTGAGCGCCATCGCGCAACAACCGGATGAGGCGGGGACGATTACCCGCACCTTGTTTGTCGGTCTGGCCATGATTGAGTCAACGGCCATCTACTGTTTCGTGGTGACCATGATCCTCATTTTCGCCAATCCCTTCTGGGATCATGTCGTGACCGCTGCGGCAGGATAACGGCAATGGCGATTGACTGGTTCACCGTCATGGCGCAAGTGATCAACTTTGTGATCCTTGTCTACCTGCTGAAACGTTTTTTATATCGTCCCATCATTAACGCCATGCAAGGGCGTGAGCAAAAAATTGCTGCACGCATGGCCGAGGCGGATGAAAAAATACACACGGCAGAGAAAGAAGCTCGAGTCTATGATGACAAACAACGTGAACTGGAAGATCAACAACAGGCTCTGTTGAACGACGCCAGAGAAGAGGCGCAAGCGCAGCGGGCGGTATTGCTGGATGAATTGCGCACTGAGATCGATCAGACCCGGGCCAGCTGGCATGAAGAAGTCGAGCGTGAAAAACAGGTTTTCCTGCGTGAAGTTCGCCAAACGATAGGGCAACTGGTCTGTCAGGTGGCGCGTAATGCGTTGACCGATTTGGCGGCGACCGATCTGGAACAGGAAATGATCCGAGTGTTCATACTAAAACTGCAACAATTAACCGGCAGCGAGCAACAGGCGCTTGCCGAAGCCAGCCGCACTAATGATTGGCGCATCATCATCAAAAGCAGTTTTGAAGTGCCGGCAGCATTGCGTGACGAACTCGGTACGGTGATCCAGGCGCAGATCGCAAAAGAGGCCATCATTCAGTTTGTGCACAACGCCGATCAGTTATGCGGCATCACCCTGTTTACGCCTGCGCGCAAGCTGAGCTGGAGTTTCGACAGTTACCTGGATGGGATTGAGGAGCCTATTAGCAATGCTCTTGCGGTAACGCCACAGGGTGAAGCGGTGAAACAGGATACGCCCCATGCTTGATGCGGCATTGCATGACAGCAAGGCCATTATCGATGGGTTGATGCAAACCCATGAGGCCCGATTCATTTCCGTGGAGACCGGCATCGTGACCTATGTGGGTCGTGGTGTCGCGCTGGTAAAGGGGCTGCCTGCCGTACAGGCACAGGAACTGATCCGCTTTCAAGGGGGCGCACTGGGCATTGCCTTTGACCTGGCCGCCGAAGAGATCGGCGTGGTACTGCTTGATGCCTACGCAGAGCTTTATGCGGGGGCCGAGGCCCACCGCACCGGGCGTGTGGTGGATGTGCCGGTCGGCCCCGCGCTGTTAGGCCGGGTTGTGGATGCCACGGGACGGTCGCTGGATAACCTG
>Ga0209633_10006256_pt1 | contig 10220 bp, 2 predicted proteins | sample Cruoilmetagenom1_FD_187290 | JGI IMG/M metagenome (GOLD analysis project Ga0209633, IMG submission 187290) | Oil polluted marine microbial communities from Coal Oil Point, Santa Barbara, California, USA - Sample 1 (SPAdes) (version 2) | ecosystem: Environmental > Aquatic > Marine > Oil seeps ... | reverse complement strand
GCTTATGATTATACGACGACCAATTTAGGAGATTTCAATAGTGGTACCCATGAGATATTTTTGCTGTGGGATATTGATTTCTCGAAGAAGAATTTGAAATCACCTAGATTCTTCTAATTAGAATAAGGTTGAATTTTTTATATAAGGGATTAAAAATGCAAAAAATGAAATATATAACGCTATTATTAGTAATGACCTCACTCGGGTTGTATTCGCAAACTACACCTGGTGAATACACAGTAAAAAATGTAATAACTAACACTAAATATTCTGATTTTGGCACTTCTTTTTATGGAAAGGATAAAGTTATATTTGCATCACCTAAAGATAATACTGTCTTAACAAAAAAGACATGGAGCGGTAATGATCAACCTTTTTTAGATTTATATATAGGTACAATTAATGAGAAAGGCGAAATTATAGGAAAACAAAGAGTGTTAGGTGATGTAAATAATAAGTTTCATGAAGGTGTTGTTTCATTTACTAAAGATTTAAAGACTGTTTATTTTAGTGCGAATAATTATACCGATAATAATAAAGCTAAAAAAGATTCAACAGGAATTGTCAATATACAACTTTATAAAGCAAGAGTTAAGGACAATGGCGAATGGACAAATGTTGTAAAATTACCATTTAACAACGATGGATATTCTACAGGCCATCCTGCATTAAATAACAACGATACAAAGCTATATTTTGTTTCAGACCGTCCAAGTTCTATTGGTAAAACAGATATTTATGTTGTTGATATAAAAGATGATAATACCTATAGCCAACCCAAAAATTTAGGCTCAAGAATTAATACAGAAGAGCGCGAGATGTTCCCGTTTATAAGTGATGAAAATATTTTGTATTTTTCTTCAACCGGTCATCCTGGTTACGGTGGGTTAGATGTTTTTGCGAGTAGAATTTTTGACACAACTGTTTCTGAACCTATTAATTTAGAAGATCCTGTCAATAGCGAGAATGATGATTTTTCTTTTATCATAAATGATACAAAACATAAAGGTTATTTTTCTTCAAATAACAGAAAAGATGGTAAAGGTGATGATGATATTTATTCTTTTATATCCTTTCCACCATTAAAAATTGAAGGTAATCAAACTATTTCTGGGATAGTTATCGATAGAGTAACACAAGAATTAATTCCAGGGGCAATTGTAGTTTTATTAGATGAAGAAGGTAATGAACTGCAAAAAATTACAGTTTCTGATTATATTGAGTCAAGTACAAAATTAAATATTGAAGATCTCAATCTAAACTATCATGAGAGTGTAACTCTGACTAATGGAGATGTGACAGATATAAGTATCAATACAACCGTTGATAATCCCAATCCGAATACAGGAGAAGAAGTTGAATTTACGGTTGAGATCATAAATAAAGGAACGAGTAAAGCCAAGGGTATTAAAGTGAGTGATATTATTCCTTCAGAATTTAGGTATATAAGTGATGATGGTGACGGAACTTATTTGTCCGATGAAGATTTAGTCGCTTTGAAGAATCTTGCAAAAGGTGAAACGATAAAAATAAAGATTAAGGCCATAATGTTACCTACAGGAAAAGATGGATCTTTTAGTTTTGAAGTTAAAAGTGATACAAAATATAAAATTGCAGTTATTGCTCCAGGCTATTTAAAGGAAGTAACAGATATTAAGACTACTAATGATACTGATATTGATGCTTTAGAATTGAATATTAAGTTGGCGGAAGAGTTGAGAGTGGTTGATGAAAAAATAATGATCAATATCAATACAATTTATTTTGATTTTGACAAATGGAATATTCGTCCTGAGGCAGCTAAAGAACTAGATAAGGTTATCGCTGTAATGCAAGAGCACCCTTCAATGATCATAGAAGGAGGTTCACATACTGATTCTAGGGCTAGAGAAGCTTATAATCAGATACTCTCAGAAAAAAGAGCGAATGCTACTATGTCTTATATTGTTGCGGCAGGTATAAACCCTAACCGTATAACTGCAAAAGGATACGGTGAAATGAAATTGGTGAATAACTGCTCAAGCTTTGTAAAATGTAGTCGTGAAGCTCATCAACTAAATAGACGTACCGAATTTGTAATTGTAAACGATGATGATCGTTTTATATCAACCGCTGCTACATTAGAAAATGTAAAAATTGATAAAAAAGCAAACCTCACATTTGTTGATGTTGAATCTAAGTCAACCAACGATATAATTTCAGTACCAAGCTCTGGTGTTCCAAATGAAACTAAGAATGCTGAATCAACTACAGATCAAGGTAAAAAAATAGAAATTGCTCCAATTTATTTCGAATTTGATAAATGGGGAATCTCAGAATCAGAGTTAAAACAATTAGATGAAGTGGTTCAGATCATGAAAGATAATCCAACAATTATTGTTGAAGCGGGAGCGCATACAGATTCTAAAAATTTAGAATCATATAATCAATTATTATCCGAAAAGCGTGCTAGATCAGTTGTAAGATATATTATTTCTAAAGGAATAAAGCCTAGTAGAATTATAGGTAAAGGTTATGGGGAAATGAAATTGACGAATCACTGTAAAAGTTTTGTAAAATGTACACAAGAAGAACAACAAGCGAATAGACGAACAGAGTTTAAAATTATAAATAGGTAATCCACTTAAAACGATCTTATAAGGATAAATAATTGGATAAATAATTTAGAATAAATTTTACACCTTTATATTTTATAAATTGTTATTTAAATAAGGGGTAAAGTAAACTAAATTTTAACATTTTTTTATATATTTGCCTTTATTGCTATAATGGGATTAGAATGGGGTGTTTTGATGATTAGATGCAGTTCCTCATATAAAATATAGGCATATTACTAACAAACAACAATATATTAAGTAAACACATTATGAAAAAAGATTACTTAACTGCTTCCACGAAATTTTTAAAAATAAATTTGGCAATTACCTTAATTGTTGGATTAATAATGCAAAGTGGTCTATATGCTCAAACCGCTGTTACTGCTATAAATACAAATGCTTTACCGGCAACTCCTTCTACTTATATCGAGGGTGGTGCAACATATGATTGGGGTGTTGCTGATGATTTATTCATAACAAGTGTAGAAATTGGAGCAAATACCTTTAATTACGATGCTACTTTAAATCGCTCAATAAATATAATTAGAATTGATAATGTTCTTTCTACAGGTTTTAGAAGTCGTTTAATGGCTGAGCGAACAATAGCAAGCCCTAGAAGAGTATTTCCAAGTTTGCCGGCAATTAATGCTGATGGTTCGAGAATGGAAGACGCTCTCTTACAGCCAATAATTAACCGTGGAGCCTTAGATCTTTTTCATAATGTTAATAGTGGTTCTCAAAATGCAAATAATATAGAAAGAGTCGATATTATATATGCACCTTTCAGCTCTCCTACAACGATTCCGCTTCTAGATGAAGTTGGGTATATGGTAGGTGAAAAAAACGGTAATAACGGTGTAAAGGTAGCGGCAATTACCTCATTAAATGTATTAGGAGAGCCCGGTTCTTATGGGCCTTTGGTTACTGTTGATGCGCCAGATTATGGCGAGCCAAATCCCGCATTGTCATGGAGCTTTTTTGAAAATAATGCCACACCTCCTCAAGATGGACCTATAGCTTATTCAACTTCAGTTGAGACCTATGGTGTATCTTTGGTAACTTTTACTGATCTAGGTATTGGTATTAATGAAACAGTATATGGTATTTCTGTTTTCGGTAGTGATGTTACAGGTATTTCCCCTGAAGATCTTCTAGTACCAAGCACATTTCCATCCATTACCGATGAAGGTGCTGATGTACATGGTGGACTAGGCGGATTGGTAAAAACAGTTAATTTTATTATCGCACCTTTGGCACAAGACGACCTTTTTATTGCTATAGAAGATATAGCGATAAGTGGAGATTTATTTGCTGATAATGGTTCAGGAACAGATCAGATTGGTGTGGGGCCAATAAATGTAACTGCTTTTGATAATCCTTCAGTCAATGGGGGTATTGTAAATGTTAATGCAAATGGAACCTTTACTTATACACCTCCTTTAAATTTTTCTGGCATTGATACATTTACCTACACTATTACAGATGCTAATAGCTTAACTAGCACCGGAACTGTAACTATAAATGTGTTGCCTGATACTGATGGAGATAGTATTTCAGATGATGTAGATTTAGATGATGATAATGATGGGATTATTGACACTGTTGACGGGTTGGTTGATACTGATGGTGATTCAATATTAAACCGTATAGATTTAGACGATGATAACGATGGTATATATGATATAGTTGAAACTGGTCAAGCTGATCTAAATGGTGATGGGATGATAGATGGCTTTATAGATCTAAATGGTAATGGTCTACATGATCCTTTAGATAATCCTGAATTATATGCTCAAGATAATGCTGCAAGCGCTTTTACTGAAGTAGATGCGATAGGAGGTTGGTTTGATGGAACTGTTGCGATAAGTTCAGACGCAACAACATCTTTTAATGGCACACATTCCATTAAAATTGAAGCCACACAGGATGGTAGTTTTGATAAAGCTACATATGATTTTAATGCAGTTATAGGTCAATCTTATGATGTAAGTATAATAGCAAAAAGAGGTGCACAAGGAACAACACAAAGAATATTTAATTGGGAAGGAGTAGTTGCATCACCTGATGTAAATGTTTTAACTCAAGATTGGACTTTATATAGATTCACAATAACAGCTAGCGCTGCCTTAATAAAAATCAAAGCTTATGCCGCAGGTTCAGGTGGTGCAATTGGAGATGTGATATTTATTGATGCGGTTTCAATAACAGATCAGCTTATTCAAACTTTTCCAAATACAGATACAACAGGAGGTCCTGACTTTTTAGATATAGATGCTGATGACGATGGAATTCCTGATAATGTGGAAGGACAAACTACAGCTGGTTATCAAGCACCAAGTGGGGCTGATATAGATAATAATGGTGTTGATGATAATTATGATAGTAACGGTACGCCAATAGTTCCGGAAAATACAGATACACTTGATAATCCTGATTATCAAGATACCGATACAGATAATGATGGCGTATTAGACGCCACAGAAAATGGAGTGGCAGTAAACATTGCATCAGGGACAGATGCAGATAATGACGGGTTAGATGATGCTTGGGATGATGTAGATGGTACCGGTAACACAGGAGCACCTGCAAATGTGAATGACAACTTAGATGTTCCAGATTTGGCGACAAACTTAGGAGATGAAGATAGCGATGGTGAAGTTGATTATAGAGATATATTAGATTATGACAATGATGGAGTTGCAAATAATGTTGATTTAGATGATGATAATGATGGTATTTTAGATACAGATGAGAACGGAGGAGTTGATCCATTTGTAGATACAGATTTAGATGGTATACCTAATTATTTAGATCCTGATTCAGCAGGTTTTGTAGATGGAAACGGAGATGGTGTAGACGATAGATTTGATTTTGATGACGATGGTGTAATAGATCAATTTGATTTAGATTCCGATAATGACGGGTTAACTGATGTGACTGAAGCAGGAGGTACAGATGCAAATGGTGATGGAGAAATAGATGGCTTTGCAGATACCAATAATAATGGATTAGATGATGCTATTGAGGCAACGCCTTTAGCAGATCCTGATACAGATGGAGATGGTGTATTAGATAGATTAGATTTAGACTCTGATAATGATGGTTTAACAGATACTACAGAAGCAGGTGGAATAGATACAGACGGAGATGGAATAATAGACGGCTTTACAGATGCTGATAGCAATGGTTTAGATGATGCTACTGAGGCAACTCCTTTAGCAGATCCAAATTCAGATGGAGATAGTGTCTTAGATAGATTAGATGTAGATAGTGATAATGATGGTATAACAGATACGACAGAAGCAGGCGGATTAGATGTAGACGGTAATGGAATTATAGATGGCTTTACAGATGCTGATAGTAATGGTTTGGATGATGCTACAGAGACAACTCCATTGACAAATCCAGATACAGATGGAGATGGTGTGTCAGATAGATTAGATTTAGACAGTGATAATGATGGCTTAACAGATACTACCGAAACAGGAGGCTTAGATGCAAATTCAGATGGTATTATAGATGGTTTTACAGATGGAGACTCAAACGGTTTGGATGATGCTACCGAGGCAACACCTCTAGTAGATGTCGATACTGATGGAGACACTGTACTAGATAGATTCGATCTAGATAATGATAATGACGGTATTTCTAATATTATTGAAGCAGGTGGTATAGATTTAGATGGTGATGCTCAAGTTGATTATGTAACACCAGGAGATCCTACTACATTAAATGATGCCAATAACAACGGTTTAGACGATTCTTTAGAAACTACACCACTTCCAGCACCTAATACTGATGGCGATTCTTTTGCAGATTATATAGATATTGATGCTGATGGTGATGGTATTGTTGATAATATAGAGAGTCAGGTTTCTTCGCTAGGCTTAGGAGGCTATAGAGCACCTTCAGGATCTGACGATGACAATGACGGATTAGATAATAATTATGATAATAATAACCTGGGAAATATTATTCCTGTCGATACTGACGGTGACCTAACCCCAGATTATTTAGATACAAATACAGATGATGATGCAGATGATGATATTTTAGAAGGATGGGATTTTAATAATGATGGTGTTATATCAGGTGGTGAATTTGCACCTAATGGTTTAGATGGAGATAATGATGGTTTAGACAATGGTTTTGATTTTGTTGGTGGATGGGACGCAACGAATGGTGGTCAAAATGCAAGTATTTTCCCTGATCTAGATACTCCTGGTGGAGAACCTGATTGGAGAGAACCTTTAGATATAGATTGGGATAATGATGGAATAAACGATGTTGCAGATTTAGATGATGATAATGATGGTATTCCAGATACTGATGAATCAGGAGGTAATGAACCAAATGGAGATGAAGATGGCGATGGTATTCAAAACTGGTTAGATGTTACAGATGATGCCGGATTAGGTGATGGAAGCCCAACTGATTATACAGATGCTGATGGAAATGGTATTCCTGATGTTTATGACACTGATGGTGATGGTGTGCCAAACCACTTTGATTTAGATAGTGATAATGATGGTATTTATGATCTAGTTGAATCAGGCCAAATAGACGCTGCTAATAATGTAGTTGATACTAACAATGACGGTATAATTGATGCGGCTAATGCGGGCACAGTAGGTGCTAATGGATTGTTTGATCCTTTAGAAAATGCTCCTGATAGTGGCGTATTAACTAATCCAACTGCCGATTCTGATGGTGATGTTATACCAGATTCGAATGAGATCAATTCAGATGGAGATGGTTGTAATGATGTTTTAGAAGCAGGGTTTACAGATGGAGATAATAACGGACTTTTAGGTAACGGTACTTTTGGTGCAGGTTTAACAGTAGATGTGAATGGTGTTGTAAATACAGCAGGATTACTTGACGGTTATACCTTGCCAAATGATAATGATACAAATGGCATATTTGATTTCCAGGAATTTGGTGAAGCGGTTTCTATAGCCGTTCAACCATCAGATACCACAGTTATTCTAAATGCAAATGCTAATTTTGATGTTACACTTGGTTCTGGTGTCAATCCTACTTACGAATGGTTTGAAAGTACAGATGGTGGAGTGAGTTTTAATTCATTAGTGCCTGATAGTGGTATTTACACTGGTACTGATACAGCTATATTAACTATTAATGCAAATACTTTAACACTCGATGGTAATCAGTATTATGTTACGATATCAGCACCAGGTTATGCTTGTGCAGGTAGCGTATCTTCAGTACCGGTAATTTTAACTGTTGTTACTGATTTTGATGGTGATGGTATTGGTGATCCTACCGACTTAGATGATGATAATGATGGTATTCCTGATAGTATTGAAGGTACCGGTGATTTTGATGGTGATGGCAATCCTAATCATCAAGATTTAGATGCAGATGGTGACGGTGTTTATGATACTAATGAAGCAGGATTTGCGGACTTAGATGTTGATAATAATGGAGTTATTGATGGGGCACCTGCAGCGTTTGGAGCCAATGGATTATTTGACGGTATAGAAGATAATGACACATCATCAGCAACAATTACATACGTAATTCTCAATACCGACGGTGATGCTAGTCCTGATTTCTTAGATGTAGATGATGATGGAGATGGAATAAATACAATATTTGAAAATGCCGATCCAGATGGGAATATGGATCCAGCCGATGCGCAAGATACTGATGGAGATGGTACGCCAGATTATTTAGACCTTGATGATGATGGAGATGGCGTATATACTGAATTTGAAGTTTCTAATGCAGATAATGATGGTAATCCAAATACTGGAGTAGCAATACCAAATACAGATGGTGATTTATTGCCAAACTATTTAGATGCTGATGATGATGGCGACGGTGTTGATACTGTGTTCGAAGGAGTGAATCCTGACGGAGACGGTAATCCGAATACTGGAGCAACATTAGATACTGATGGTAATGGTACACTAGATTATTTAGATACTGACGATGATGGCGATTCAATTTTAACTCAATTTGAAGGTGCAGATCCTGATGGAGACGGAAATCCAAATACTGGAGCAACACTTGATTCAGATGGAGATGGCACATTTGACTATTTAGATGTTGATGATGATAATGATGGAGTGTATACAGTATTTGAAAACCCAGATCCAAATAATGACGGAATTCCAAATGATGCACAAGATACTGATGGAGATGGTACACCAGATTATTTAGATATAGACGACGATAACGACGGAATTGATACCGTAGATGAAAACCCAGACCCAAATGGAGATGGTAACCCTTCTGATGCTCAAGATGTAGATAATGATGGAGTACCTGACTATTTAGATGATGATGATGACAATGACGGAATCCCAACAGCTGATGAAGATGTTGATGGTAATGGCGATCCTACCGATGATGATACAGACCTTGACGGAAGGCCTAACTATTTAGATATTGATGATGACGGAGATGGTATTATGACAATAACAGAATCTGCAAATGATGAAGACGCAGATACGCATCCTAATTATTTAGATCTAGATTCTGATGATGATGGTATTCCTGACAATGTAGAAGGACAAGCAACAGCAAGTTATGAAAATCCTTTAGGAAATGATAGTGATAGTGATGGATTAGATGATGCTTATGATAATTTCGATAATAACTTGAACAATGTTTCCGGAAATTATGAAACTACTAATGGTATTCAACCTGTGAATACAGATGGAACTGATAATCCTGATTATTTAGATGATGATAGTGATAACGATACTGTTCCTGATAATATAGAAGGACATGATTATGATGCGAATGGTGAGGCAGATGAATTACCGATTGGCGATTCTGATAATGATGGTTTAGATGATGCATATGATGGTTCTGTTGGAGATTTCTTAGATCCAAATGGTCTTTCTGTTAATAATGATCCTGCTAATGATCTTCCAAACAGAGATGGTGATGTAGATGGTATTTATGCTGGAATATCTCAAGATGCTGAAGTAGATTATAGAGATACTGATGACGATGGTGATGGTACTTTGACGATAGATGAAGATGGCGATGAAGATGGAGATCCTACAAATGACAATTGTGATGAAGATGCGTTTCCAGATTATTTAGATTTTACTCCATGTGACCTGGTACCTGAAGGGTTCTCTCCTGATGGAGACGGTGTAAATGATCTATTGATAATTCCTGCTTTAGCTCAATTCCCTAATTTTAGAATGGAAGTATACGATAGATGGGGAAATACCGTTTATGAATACGATAACAATAGTAGAGCTCAACCTGTATGGTGGGATGGTTTTTCAACTGGAGCAAGAACAATTAATAAAGGAGAAAGAGTTCCAGTTGGCACTTATTTCTACGTAATTGAATTTAATCAAGATAGAAAAGCGCCAATCTCTGGTTGGGTATACATTAATTATTAAGATTGTTAAAATAATAGATGAGAGAAATTTTCTCTCATCTATAATTATAAATATATTATGAAGAAATTATCTTTAATTACTTTTTTATTATTATCAATAATAAGTATTGATCTCTATAGTCAACAAGATCCACATTATACACAGTATAGTTATAATATGAATATTGTAAATCCGGCTTATGCTGGTTCACGAGGTACTTTAAGTATAAGTGCTTTGTATAGAACCCAGT
>Ga0209633_10006255_pt1 | contig 10220 bp, 14 predicted proteins | sample Cruoilmetagenom1_FD_187290 | JGI IMG/M metagenome (GOLD analysis project Ga0209633, IMG submission 187290) | Oil polluted marine microbial communities from Coal Oil Point, Santa Barbara, California, USA - Sample 1 (SPAdes) (version 2) | ecosystem: Environmental > Aquatic > Marine > Oil seeps ... | reverse complement strand
CTTCGTTATGAGGACCTGCTTTCAAATCCTTTTGAGGTTTTGAGTGAAATAATAAAATTCCTGAATATGGATTACGATGAAGGGCTTGTGCGTAAGAGCATCGATGCCTGCACCTTCGACAAAATGAAGCAGCAAGAAGAAAAAACTGGCTTTAGAGAAACAGTCGGGCAAGAGTTCTTCCATAAAGGCCAAGCGCAACGCTGGAAAACAGAATTAGAACCAGAGCTTCAAAACCGCATAGTCAAAGCCTGTGAAAAAGAAATGAAAATGACAGGTTATTTATAATCCAAAGTGCAAAAACTTATCAAATATGAGGCTTTTATAAAAAAGGCCTCGCAAAGCATAAATTCCAATATCGTTTTAATAAAAAAAAACGAGTTGTGATTCAAAAGGTGGGGGGTGCATATTGTTCGTTTAGATAGATGGGTTCTTGTTGCATCGACAGATCAAGCGCTTGCAATGCTCTACCTGGACTTGAAAACCGGTCATCTGGACATTTAGCCATCATCTTATTCAAAACTGGCTGCAAGTGTGAATAGCATTTACTCAAGGTTGGCACAGGCATCATAACGTGTTGCATCATAAGCTCTGTAGGGCTATTCCCGGCATAAGGCTTCTCCCCCATCAAAAGTTCATAAAAGATTACCCCTAAACTATAGATATCAGACGCTTTAGTGCAATCTTCTCCAGCAACTAATTCGGGGCTTACATAATGTGGGGAACAATGCAGCTCATCAGCTTTCAGAAAACCAGCATCTAGTAATATTTTCTTTGATACACCATAATCTGTCAGCGCAAGCACGCCATCACTTCTAAGCATCACATTATCAATTTTCAAATCACGATGAATCAAACCAGCTTTGTGAACACAATCTAATGCAGATGTGATTTCTTTAAACCATTCCAACGCATGTATTAAAGGAAGCGTTTTCTCACAGCTATTTAAAGCCTGCCTCAATGTACCAAATGGCAAATACTCCATCACTAGGTAGAACGCGTGATTACAAATTCCACCATCATAAAAATGCACTAAACCCTCAGAGCGGATTGCGCATTGTTTTTCAACGCGCTCTAGAAATTTCCGGATCATCTCATCAGATAATTCATTCGGCTTGAATTTAAAACGCTTGATAGCTGCCGATTCACCTTTTTTATTGACACCACGATAAATAATGCAGTCCTGGCTATTATGCAGCACCTCAACCAGCACCCAGTGTTTTAGATTAAGGGGAAACAGAGACAAACACCTTCGCAGCTGCATATGCACATCAACTTTCGAAGATAAATCGGAGAGGTTATTCCAATATAAACACTTATCAGAGGGCAGAAATCGTTTTTTACATTCTTTTTTATTATCAAAAAACACTAAATCAAACTTTTTGAGCTTTTGCTTGAGCTGCTCTACGCTGAGCTGATTTATAGTAGAATAGTCATAATGTACCAATCTAAGCTGAGATATTTTTGAACCAAGCAATGTCTTGATATCCTCAGGGACATCGTCATTTTGAATCATAGCTACTGATAAACTCATGCTTATTCATTTTCCTCCTAGGACATAGTCTAGGACATAAGCGATTCATTGACCGGAAAATTCTGCAATAAACATTTTTATTAAGTTGATTATTTATCCTATTCAAATTGATAAAACCTACATTACATAAGAAATAACGGGTACTGTTTGACATTTAATTTGGTTTACTGAATAATGCCGCGTTCCGTGGGTCTATGACCCCTCCTTGCTATGATTTTTGCAGTTCTTTACAGAGTAAAAACGCAAATCTTATGGCCAACTTGTCCATAAGGAGATATCTATGAGACATTATGAAATCGTTTTTCTGTTACACCCAGATCAAAGCGACCAACTTCCAGGCATGCTAGAACGTTACCGCAAGCTTATCGAAGATAACAAAGGCACAATCCACCGCCTAGAAGACTGGGGCCGTCGTCCTTTAGCTTACCCTATTGTTAAATTACACAAAGCACATTATGTGTTGATGAATATCGAGTGTGATTCAGCTACATTAAGTGAGCTTGAAGATCAATTCCGTTTCAATGATGCAGTTCTTCGCAATATGGTTATCCGTCGCGACGAAGCTGACACTGACCCTTCAATTCTCAGCAAAGAGAATGAAAAGAAGCCAGAAAGAAAATCATTTAATTAATAGGAGTTAATCATGTCAGCACAACGTTTTCGTCGTCAAAAATTTTGTCGTTTTACCAAAGAAGGTGTTAAAGAGATAGATTATAAAGATCTTGATACCTTAAAAGCTTTCATTACTGAAACAGGTAAAATCGTACCTAGCCGTGTTACAGGCACTAAAGCTAGATATCAGCGCCAATTAGCAACAGCTATTAAACGCGCTCGTTTTCTTGCGTTGATTCCTTACACGGATCAACACAAATAATATTAAGAATAGATAGGAAGAACTAAATGATGGCCGGCTTTATAATGGCAGGCCGGATACAAGCAGCGATATTTGTTGTTTTATCCACCCTGATTTCATTACTATTTCCACCTCTTATCGTTTTCAATAATGCAGCTATTGCATTAATAACGTTACGTAAGGGTTGGCAACAAGGGATCGTTTACACTCTACTTGCTAGTGTCACTCTTTTAATCATTAGTGTCGCTTTAGATCAACAAGCAAGTCGAGGCTTCTTAGCAGGTTTAGCCAACTGGTTGCCTATGGTAGTTATAGCAAGTGCGCTTGCATTAACAAAATCATGGAGCAAAACCTTACAGTTAATTCTGCTAACAGCAACAGCAGGTGTTTTATTGTTTCATTTCATGCAACCAGATGCAGCCGCATACTGGAAGCCTGTATTAGAACAGTTCAAACCCCTGCTTAAACAAGGCTATCAACTTAGCGATGCCAAAATTGATGAAAGTATCAATGATGTCGCAAAGTGGATGACAGGAACATTTGCCGCTGCTTTAGCATTGATATCAATACTTTCATTGATCATTGCAAGGAATTGGCAAGCAGTATTGTTCAACCCGGGTGGTTTTGGTGAAGAATTTCGCCAGATCAATCTGGGTAAGCAAGCCGCTATTGCAGTACTTGTAGGTATAGCAATAGCAGTACTCACGATGAATCAACTAGTTGTTGAACTCATTATGGTAGGGATTGCAGTTTTCATGTTTCAGGGCTTAGCTCTGGCACATGCCTTGGTAAAAAAACATAACTTGAATAAAGCCTGGTTAATTGGCCTCTATTTAATGATGTTTTTATTGCTGATACAAATGATTGTACTGCTTGCAACTTTCGGAATTATTGACACTTTTGTTGATTTTCGCCGCAAGAAACCAGGCAATACTACTTAAAGAATACGTTAATTAAATAGATAACCGGCCCAAGGGTCGAAAAGGTGATAACCATGCAAGTTATATTAATGGAAAGAATTGAGAACTTAGGAGCGATCGGCGATATCGTTTCAGTTAAATCTGGATACGCACGTAACTTCCTAGTTCCTCAAAAAAAAGCAAAAACTGCAACGAAAACAAACATTGCAGAATTTGAAACTATTCGCGCTGAACTAGAAAAAGCTGCAGCAGAAACAACTAAAGCCGCTGAAGATCGTCTTGTTGCTATCAACGGTGTTGGCGAGCTTAATATCGAAGTAAGAGCAGGTCAGGAAGGCAAGCTATTTGGTTCGGTTTCTAACCACGAAATTTCTGAAGCAATCATTGCTCAAGGCGTACACATTGAACGTCGTGAAGTTCGTATGCCAGAAGGCCCTATCCGCGCTATTGGCGAGTACGACGTACTAATTCACTTACACACTGATGTAGAGACTACTGTTAAAGTAATCGTTACTCCAGATGCTGATAGTGATATGGAAGTTGTAGAGAAACAGCCTATTGGTACTTTTGTCGACGAAGACGACAGATAAGCACTAAAAAGCTTTTTAGCTTTAAAAGCCTGCAACGATTTATATCGTTGCAGGCTTTTTTGTTTTTGTCATATAGACATCAAAACCTGAGATAAACCAGTATAAGTTATCATTAGAACTTTGATTTATATCGCTTTATTATGCATAAATTCAAGCACAATCAGCAAAATGGGTCTAATATCTTTATTTAACACACCCCCCTACTTTTAAGGGGTTTTTTAATATGTGAATTTTTAATTAGCATATCAATTTCCCGCTAAAGTAATTGATAGAATGTTAAAACCAACACTACTTTTAATTAGGAGACAATATGTCAGTTAATTATCCTTCGCTTCATGAGATGGGCATTCAAAACCCAGAAGACATATCAAGATACTCATTACAAAATGTTAACGACGTAGATATTTTACGTGTTGTATATAAACGCCAGAAAGGTTCTTTACTTCCACACAGTAAAAAATTCAGATTTGCTCGTTCAAAAAGAATGGTTGTGGCAGATAGCGGAACGAATTCAACCGAGATCCTGAGTGAAATTTCTCCATTTTTAAACAAGGTTATCGATGAACTGCATCAAATAGTAGAACTGAAACATACTCACCAAGAACACAAGGTGATCATTCTTGATGAGATTAGCAGGCTCGAAGAAGAAGTACACACCAGAATGACTTACATTAAATCTCTGGTAGACAAGTTAGACTAAAAATAAATAATCAGATTAAATAGAAAGCCTATGCCTTAAACAGCATGGGCTTTTTTATTTTCACCTAACAAAATTTTAGACTTTAACAGCTTAAGAATTAAACTAGTCAGGATGATTGATAGACACACCCAGATACCGACGATATAAGCAAAAATGACAGGGGCTTTCATCATGGTACTCATTAAAGAATCTTCATAATAGAAAAACCATTGATGATTATCAGGAAATACCCAAACATGTAATTGATTGAATATTTTCTCCGGACCTAACAGCATCACCAAACCGCTCAATAAAATCATTATCAATGCACTGATCAAAAACTGGCCTGTATTAGGCAATGCCACTTTCCTGATTTTAAATAGAATGATAATCAACAACCAGCTGATGATTAACAATAGTACTATTGGCTTTAGTTTATCCAGTAGTACTGCTACGTCTTTTAAGTGAACAACCTCAGGTTCAGTGAGCAATGGAGTCGATTGAGTTGTACCTTTCTGTTTGTTCATATAGCTCAGTGAAGAGAGCCCTTCCCCATGAGCGTGTATCGCACCAACAATTCCTAAAAACAACAGAGACCTTTCTTCTTTTGAAGTGTTCTCGAAACCTAACTTATTTTTTCTATTCTTAGGCGCATAGCGTTCTATGTGTTTATCGATACCAATGGCATCGTGTAATGCTGGATACAGAAAGTTTACTTTAGCTAACACCCCCCAAGTTATAGGCAATGTTATAAGAAACGTTAGAAGTAAGAATCCTCCCCACAATAATTTACTTTTCATAAATACTATTTGCAGCTTTGTGAATTGATCTTTTTCATGGCTTTTTATATATCAAATAATCTTTCCACTGCTCAAAGAGCTTCTTATCAGGAGATATTAAAACCGAACGAGGCTTCATTGAAGGCCTAAACACGTCTTCATCCTCAAGTGTGCAAGCATACCCACCGGCCTCAGATAAAATTAATGTACCTGCCGCCAAATCCCATAGTTTCATGCCTCCATGCAAGTACAAATGGCCTCTATTCGCTGCCATCCATGCCCATTCAAGTACGCAACTACCCAGATTTCTTTGCGACTTATACGGCGCATCAGAAATTAAGCGTTGAACGAGTTCATGTTTTAAGCGTTTAAAGTCAACTATCGCAATAGACTTATCAAGATCGAAACCACTATCTCCACATTTAAGTGGCTCGTTGTTTAACGTGGCGCCCTGCCCTTTGACCGCACTGAACATCTCATCTCTAAGTGGATCGTAAGTGATACCAATTTGTACTTCCCCATTTACAAATAGTGCGAGTGATGTTGCAAATAAAGGGATACCCGCAGCAAAATTACTGGTTCCATCCAAAGGATCTAAACACCAGAGTCTTTCCGAGTTTTTAACCAGCGCTTCTTGCTTCTCTGGCTCCATTTCCTCACTAAGGAAATCAATATCAGGATAGTGCTCTGCCAATGCCAGACGTATGCGCTTATCTGTAGACAAATCAGCTTCGGTCAATAAGCTACCATCACCCTTAATTACGTAATCAATCTTATTAAAACGAGGCAGAATTTCTTCTCTGGCAACTTCACGAATAATATCTTCTAGTTCTCTTAACTCTGGCAGCTTTATCTCTGATAACATACTTTACAACATTGATTTTTGATTATTCGGCATCATACTTTACCCACAGGCACTAACATATACTAACAAATGACAAGCATATTAATACTACTCTTATTGGCTAGCATCGCCTGGTTTTGGATGAACTCTGTTCGTGCCAAAGAAATTGCCCTGCAAGCATCAGCAAATGCCTGCAAGGAAATTCATGCTCAATTTCTGGATCAGACAGCCTCGCTAAAGTCTTTAAAACTCATTCGTACTGAAAATGGTCGAATGGGTTTTCAGCGCGTTTATCGATTTAACTTTAGTTTGGACAGAGATAGTCGTCTAGACGGTTATGTCGAAATTAATGGCTATAAAATTAATAAAGTTTTTTTAGATGAAGATGATAGTGCAACGATCTTAAAATAATAAAGACTACGATGGAGCATATTCACTTCATCGCAAACAAATAAAATAAATAACTAATCTTAATTTGAACGACTACACTTTAAAGGCCTACAAACAATTGCTAGCGTCTGCAGCCTTAGACGTCACAAAGTGTTAACGAAAGACTAAAAAACAAATACCAATCAAAGGAGTTAAATATGTCAGTAGCAAAAGTAACAGAAATCACATCAACATCAACAAAGAGCTTTGAAGATGCCGTCGATAATGGCGTAGAACGCGCAAACAAAACACTTAAGAACATCACAAGTGCATGGGTTGCAGATCAAAGCGTATCAGTAGAAGGCGGAAAAGTATCTGCTTACAATGTACGTTTAAAAGTTACATTTATTTTAGATTAATAATCTCTGCTTAGTGTTATTTTCTGAGCTTAGTGTTATTTTCTGAATAACACTAAATTTCTAAAAATTTAATCAAAATAGGTTCCCATGATTAGTTTCATGGGAACCATCTCTTCCTTAAGTTTCAGCTTACCTTCAGCTTACCTTCAGCATAAGATTGTAAAAACCTCGTTCGAGTCGTATTATTCCCACTTTCAATTAGAAATAAGCAAAAGGAATTTTATGGGCTTTTTAACCGGAAAACGCGCCATTATTGCGGGTATCGCAAGTAATAAATCAATTGCCTATGGCATCGCACAAGCCATGCATCGTGAAGGTGCGGAACTGGCATTCACCTATCAAAATGAGCGCCTTAAAGGCCGTGTTGAAAAATTCGCCAATGAGTTTGGATCTGACATTGTACTCGAGTGTGATGTGGGTAGTGATGAATCAATCGATGCATGTTTCTCCGAATTAGGCAAAAAATGGGATGGTCTAGACATCCTTATCCATTCAATTGGTTTTGCACCGAAAGAAGAGTTAGAAGGCAGCATTGTCGATAATACCACTCGTGAAGGCTCTAAAATTGCACACGATATCAGTGCTTACAGCTTCCTCGCTATGGCCAAAGCGGCTCGACCACTAATGAAGGGTCGTGAAAATCCATCTATGCTGACACTAAGCTACTTAGGCGCTGTATCTGCTATACCAAACTACAATGTCATGGGTATGGCGAAAGCAAGTCTTGAATCTGCAGTTCGCTTCATGGCTTCTGATCTTGGCCCTGAAGGCATTCGTGTCAACTGTATCTCTGCTGGCCCTATTCGCACACTTGCAGCAATGGGAATCAAAGGCTTCCGTAAGATGCTAGAGCAATTCTCTGGTGCGGCTCCGCTTCGTCGCAATGTAACTATTGAAGAAGTAGGAAATGCAGCAGCATTCTTATCATCTGATCTGGCTTCTGGCATCACCGCAGAAATTATGTATGTTGATGGCGGTTACAGCACGGTAGGCATGACAGGGATCAATCCTCCTGCTGAAAGTGAGTAGTATTTCAAAAAATACTCGCAAATATTTACTAACTGCAGCTGACATTGAAGCGTTAGAAGGGCAAGAAATCACCCATTTTCTTAACCCAAATGCAGTTAGATTAAATAAATCTCTGGGAGATACTGTCGGCATGTCCCAGATGGGTGTTCACATGATCTCTGTTGAACCCAATCACCACTCCACTGAATTCCACAAACATCAATACGAAGAAGAGTGCATCTATATCCTTGAAGGTAGTGGTGAACTGACTATTGAAGAGGATAAATACAATGTAGCTAAAGGAGACTTTGTAGGTTTACCGGCTAACGAAGTCGCTCACAGTCTGTACAATAACGGTAATGAAACACTTGTCTGCCTAGTCATGGGACAGCGCTTAAAACACGATATTGGCGATTATCCCAATCAAAATAAAAGAATCTACCGCCACAATGGCAAAGCCGAAGTTGTTGAATACGAAAATATCACTTACCCTAAAACGCATACTGGCAGAAAGGAACCATCTGAGTAATGGCCTATACACCCATTCAATGCCAATTGTATGACTATATTGAGATCGCCTGCTTGAGGCATTACAAGCTCTCAATCAAATTATTGGATGGAGGTGAAATTCTAGGTAGAGCTGAAACCACCAAAATTGAAGATAAGCAGGAGTTTTTGCTTGTTAGCGTTGACGTTGAAACGAATCTTAATCAAGAAGAATTACAGATCAGACTAGATAAAATTAAATCCATCACCGCATTAGATAAAAATGCTGAATTTAAGACTGTTGAAATAAATTAAAAACACCCCCCCTACTTTTAAGGGGTTTTTATGCGGCTCATAACAATACTATCTAAATGGAGTAAATCCACTACCACCAAATGGTGAACCGCCAAAGCCACTCATTGGGCTCATACCAGGCATACCCATTCCCATCGTAGACATAGGCATCATTGGAGAGCCCAAGCTAGACATCGGTGAGCCTAAACCAGGCATAGGTGAACCAAATCCACCCATCGGCGAACCAAAACTACTCATGGGAGAACCAAAACTACTCATGGGAGAACCAAAGCCACTACCACCCATAGGTGAACCGAAACTACTCATTGGCGAACCAAAGCCGGACATAGGTGAACCAAAGCTACTCATAGGAGAGCCAAACCCATTCATTCCCTGCATTGGTGATCCAAAAGTTGATCCGCCACCAAAAGATGAAAAGGAACGACCAAAGTTATTACCACCAAAATTAGAAAATGGATTCGAAGCATAGTTCGATCTGCTCGATGAATAAGGCGTCATACCAAGTGTTGCCCTTGGTACATAGCGAAGGCCTTGATATTGACTTTGTGGGTACTGTGCCTGTGGATATTGACCTTGTGAATAATAACCTTGATAGCCATTATTCAAGTAAGCAGGTTGCCTCTGATAGGGGTTGCTGTAAGCACTTGAATAAGGATTAGCACCATAACCATTTAATAGCGCTTGAGGAGGAATATATTGCGATTGATATGGATTTCCATAAGCGCCTCCGTAACGTCCATTATTTCCTGAGAATCGGTTACCATTATTATTGCCAAACATTTCTTCCATCCAATACATAGGTGTCCATACTGGCCAGTCGTTATAGCTATTGTTACCGTTATTAGCACCGAAGAATTTATTATTATTGCCAAACCAACCGTTTGCCTGAACGGCACCTAGACTGAAAAGTAGTGGCAACAAGAGCAACGCCTTAGGAAAAGTTTTGTAGATAGATTTATTCATAACTCCCTCAAAAAGAAAATTAGCTGTTTTATATATTAAATAGCTTTATTCAATATAACAGAAAAAACTTAACTTAAGCTTAGCAGTTAAATCATCAAATACATTTGATTATGTTCACTATCTCTACATTCGCGATGGGAAATTCGTAGTTATCTATCTCTTCGACTGTTATCCAGCGAATCGGCTGTCCTTCAACACCCTTGGGTTCACCTTGCCATTTTCTCACATCAAACACATCTAGAATAACCGTTTTATTATTTTCAGGATTCTCTTCGATATATTCATGTGTGATTGATGTCATTTCAGAACTAGACTGCACTTCAATTCCTAGTTCCTCCAAAATCTCCCTGCGTAATGCGTCTTCGCTGGTTTCATTCGCTTCAACTTTACCACCGGGAAATTCCCACTTGTTTCCCTGATGCTGATCTTTAGAACGTTTCGCAATCAGAATCTCTTTATTCAGA
>Ga0209633_10006254_pt1 | contig 10220 bp, 9 predicted proteins | sample Cruoilmetagenom1_FD_187290 | JGI IMG/M metagenome (GOLD analysis project Ga0209633, IMG submission 187290) | Oil polluted marine microbial communities from Coal Oil Point, Santa Barbara, California, USA - Sample 1 (SPAdes) (version 2) | ecosystem: Environmental > Aquatic > Marine > Oil seeps ... | reverse complement strand
CTGAAACTGATTGTCGCAACATAAATCAAAATAGCCAATCCTGACCGTATTACTTCCTTCGGTTTTCAGGTTCATTCCCAGAACCAACCTGTCATCGCGCCTAAATGGGGTTTTGTCATAATAACCAAAAAATGTACCGTTTTTGTTTGGCGACAATTTCTGGATATTGCGTCCATTGGCTGAGACCAACCCTAGTAGTCTGCCATATTCCGAGCGGCTTTATCATTTTCCGCATATGGTGCCATACCCATAAGCTTGTATTCATGTTCCATTGGAACCATGCCGAGATAATAGGTAATTAGGCTGTAAATTCTAGCAATTGAATCTCCGATTTTTATTTCTGAAAGGCGTGTTAATTCACCGTCCTCGAACAAATTAACTGTTCCAGAAATCCCGTCACCAGATGAATCTGATGTAACAACTGCATATGTTTCATTTTTGCCCCAACCGTAAGCAGCTGCGGCAGCATGGCATAGGTGATGATCTATGAATGATATTTTAGTTTCCGATATACCTTCAGCTATCAGTGGCTCTACTCTAAGCTTTCTCTTTTCGCCAACGATTTTCGCTGGGTCAACATTTTTAAGTTTACTTTTGATTTTATTTTTTGCTTTACTTAAGAATGAAACTTCTAAATCATGTCTTTTGAAGAAACGAGAATATTTTTCCAAATGATATTCACGAGCTTTCATCGGAGTAGCAGAACCATTGCCGACAAAAATGAAGTGATCAATATCTGTAATTAACATTTCGTTATTGATGAGCAAATCATTCAATGCTTGATGTGGAAACCCCCCTGTATTTTTTATTTTCGTGAGGCGCTCTTCCTGTATGGCATAAACAACCGCTCCATCAACCATCAATGCAACTGATGCCGAATGACCATCATGTATAGAAACTGTCTTCATTTGTTGGCTTAATCTCTCTTTGCAAGACATTTTAAGATAAACACGTTTTCTACCGCCTTTGAGATCTCAATATTGCTATCTTGAATTGCACATATTGGATAGCAATTAATTCTCTCTTCGATCTCTGTTCGCGTAAGTGAATTAAATTTTTGCTTTGAATAATTACCTCTTTCACCTACGCGAGATGTCATGTGGCGCACGCGCTCCTCAAAACCATCTAGCAATGACCTAAACACCCTTTTCCTTGAAGATGTTTCAGAGATACCGATCAATTGGTTAACAATATTTTCGTAAGCATAAGCACCTTCTTTATAGGATGATAAATATCTATCTAATATTTTCTGACCATTGATTGTATATTGATCCGGTATGTTATTGGATAAGAAATCTGAAATACTTTCTTCTAATTCTTGATAACTGGTAACCTGATGGCTGATGCTGTTTGGAAGTTTCAAGTCATACTCTTCTTTAATAAATGGACGATAAGAAATTACTCCCTTACCAACTAGAAATGCTTCTATTGCCGTTGTGCAACCGTTGTGTATCACAAGATCTGAAGCAATCAACCAAGGTACTACAGACCCTTGTGACACCACGAATATATTCGGCTCGTTTTTAAAACGCTCTTCCCAGACATATCTATTTTCGGACGGATGGGGGCGTATGATAATATTGATATCGCCAAATTTTTTTAATATTTTGGGTATATCATTTAGAAATTGTTCAAAAATGTTGGTAAAATGATTTGCATATTCCTCATAGAATGAAATATCATTTGAAGTTTTGATCATGCCCATTTTTTTGCGCCATGCAATCCTTGCCCCCGGCTCGGTATAGTGATTACACATAGCAAAACTAGAAGGAACTATAATATATCGACTATACTGTTCTCGTATGCTATCTACTTGTTGGGCAAAAAAACTTTGCATTTCATGCCTTAATAAGTCCATACGTGGGTTACCTGAAATACAAAATTTTTCTTGATATTGAGGGAAGTATTTATTAGCAACACAAAAGTCATACTTACCCCACGACAACGATAAATTAACTAGGTCCAGTGTCGTAGCATCGAACCGACTTCGCACGTGAGCATCCTTGTTTTGGTGAATAATTGCTTCCTCATCTAAAACAGCAATTCTGTGGCCATGTTGTTTTAGTATGGTAAACCATTTAAGGTCGTTGGCACTCATGCTCTTTGCGAGATAAGTACCGAATTCATAGCGTTGAGCAAATCTATTGACTTGGCTTTTTTCACCAATTACGACCGTAGCGCCTTTGGCAACCAAGCCAAGCGCAATTAAAAGGCGAGAATCAAGTTCTCGAGCCTTAACCTCTATAGGAATAAAGAACAATGTTTTCACTTGCTTTACCTATCTCTACCGAATTGTTGGTCAAACCAAATACTTAATTTCGAGTGGTACTCTTTATAGTCAGAATATGCCTGCTGGCTGACTTTGGTAAAATGAGACTTTTTTGAATCCTGATCGGTTAATATCTCTCCAATTAGCCGGACAATATGTCTTCCAAAATCATTTCTACGAACATCAACGGCGTAGTCTTCAATATCCATTTCTCCAACCAACTTTTCGATCTGGCGGTAATTAATCAAGGCTACAGTAGGAATTCGCATACCTACTGAGCAAATAATAGCATGAAACCGCATGCCAATATTTAATGTAGCGTTTTTGTAAATAGTGAAGATCTTCTGTTCAGAACCTGTCCCATGAAGAAGCGGGGCTATCACAATTCTCCTCCTAATAATATTATCTGGTATCTGCTCCAAAATATCATTTATTATTGTTAAGTCCTTGTATATATGAGGAATAAAGACGATTTCCTCAAAAAACCTTAAACTAACTAAATTGACAACAACCTTCGCAAACTGCTCGACAAACTGGCCAGCCGAAATCTCCGAGTTTTTAATGCAAAATCTAGTCTCAAGCATATCTCCAGCTATGTTGATGGCTAGATAATTCTTAGAACTATCTATCAGTACAAGATCGTAATTAGGTTGTAGTGTAACACCGGCATCCGGTGTCCATATAATATCGCTCATAAATTCAATGCCGATATATTTTTCAATTGCTTCTTTAGAGCCATCATTTCGTATTGAAATGAGATTTTTTGAGTCCGTGACTAGTTCATTCAAAAATATCCTGAGTTTTTGACATGCCTGTTCCGATGCGCCTTGGCCAGGATCGACACCCAACGCGTTAAATAGAACAGGTGTTTTTATTTGTTTGAATAATTCAGGTTTGATAGCAATTGAGGTACCGGTTGGTGAGTCCTTCACCCACAGCTCAAAATAATTTCCGCCACCAATAATTAGAAGATCATAGCTATTTGCTAAATCTACAAAGGTAATATCAAATTTACGTTGATTCCAGTAAAACTCTCGAATCTCTATCTGATCAATATCGAAATCCAGCCCAGCATGATTATTTAAATTAGCATAAAATGCAGCATGATTCGCATTGTCACCAACGTTGCCATCAAAACTTGCTAGATGAAGTGTTCTAATTTTTCTCATGAATATAATCCTGTGCCCTTTTCAAGTCATCCAACGTATCTATGTCGACACCCATTTCATTCCTCATCTTATAACAAATCGTTTTGGGTGGCATTAACACATGATATTCTTGAAAAATATCGGATTTAATTAGATATATAGCTCCATTGGCAAGATAAGTGATAGGCAATTCCTGCCTTGGGCAAAACGGATACTTGTCATTTACAATTCCAGACAAATAACCATTACTGTTAACTTGAAAGGCTTTCAGTGGACTTTCTTCTGGTATCCTTACACTTATCAATGCGTCTGCATCAGTTGCTTGCATTTTGGCCATTGCATTATCAATATCTTGTGCAGATCGAAATGGTGATGTCGGCTGCAAAAGTGCTATGTAGGAAAATCCATAATCAGATCCAAGGTGTTCGAGTACGTGATCAATAACCGGCACAGTCATGACTCGGTCACCTGCGAGCTCTGATGGTCGTTTCAAGATACGGGAACCGAAATGGCGAGAAATTTCTAGAATCTCGTCACTGTCAGACGATACATACACTTCATCGACGGAGGATGCATTTAATGCAGCTTCAATCGTCCAGGCAATAAGTGGTTTATCGCCCAGTGGAACAATATTTTTTTTGGGTATTCCTTTTGAACCACCTCGGGCTGGTATAATCGCGACGCAACGTTTAGTCATTGTTTCCATCTTTGGATACAGTGTGCCGGAGTTTCCATATTCCATCTTCTTCAGCCCAAATATGTGGTGATCGATGTCTGTTCACGGTCTCCCAGAACTCATCTTGACTGGTGTTGATATATTCCAAAAATTCTTGGAAATATTTTTCAGGAAATTCTGTATCGTATTTCTTTACCAGATATGCAGCTTCTTCTCTGGATATTTTTCCATTTCTTACTTCTTGCGCTGCATCATATGTTGCACGACCGATCCCAAATTTAATCAGTGTCGTGAAATAATGAAATGGGTCGATTTTATCATCAATACTGCTGTATTTCGAATAACTTCCCTCGGTGCGCAAGATGTTTGCTTCAAAACCAGTATTTTCGGATGCATAATAATAACACTCCTGTGGATCCCATTTAAGGTAATACCCTAAATAACGCACCTCAACACTAGCTTTGATGAGCTCATCCTTATTCGGAGCCATATAAGGTGCAAAGTCACCAAGTGTAAATCCTTGTTCAAGGTATTTTAGCATTGGAACACCTCCAAACAGCATCTCCTTTACTGAATCGGTGCTAAAAAAATCCATTTTCATCAGAGGATTTAAATTTTCCTCTATGGCATTACCATATTCGGCTTGATTTTCACCATACATAACAAGTTGAACGCCAAATCTTTTGGCCATTGCTGGACCTATAATACGCTGCCCAATAATAAATGGTTGAAAGGGATGAAGTAGATTGTGAAACGCATTCTTTGTCATCAACCGATGTAATATACCATTTGGTGTGTATAAAATATTGTCGAGTCCACCGACATGCATCCAGTTTTGTAAATTCTGCCAACCAATGTCTGTATATAAATGGGGGGCCCATGTTACGGTTAGTGGGTTCATATTGTATTTGTACTTTAACATATGCGCAGTGTACGCACTATCTTTTCCGCCACTACCTGGTACGATTACATCATAGCTACCATCAGTTCGTCGAAAACATGAAAGTAGTTTTAGCAGTTCTTCCTCACGAGCTTCCCAATCAATTTTTAATTCTTTTTCTTCGTGATAGGCACATGCTGAGCAAACACCACCCTCACTGAAGTTGATAACACTTTTTATTTCACTAGCAGAACTTTTGAATTCAATAGTTGAGCTTGGCCGTTGATTGGAAATCACACATTTTTTACAGAATTCAACCGTTTCCGGTAGTCCATAATATGCTTTGGGTCTGTTTTTATTTCTTCGCATGTTTAAAGCTCTAGGAAATTTTTGATCATTTTAAGTCCCTTAGCTCCACTTTTCTCCGGGTGAAATTGGCATCCATACACATTTTTATTTCGTATTAATGCAGAAAATCGGTGCCCTTCATATTCTGCCTCGGCAATGGTGTTGGCAGAATTTGCTGGAATGACTTGGTAACTGTGCACGAAGTACATTTCCTCACCTTCATTGATATCATGTAGAATCGCGTCGTCCCATGATGCTTGAATAGGACGAAGCAACTTGTTCCACCCAACATGTGGCAAACGGGAGATGTCGCTATTTAGTGCTTTCATCGAAACCACTCTCCCGTCGATTAATCCAATCCCGTTCGCTGCAGTGCCTTCGTCCCCAGAGGTAAATAACAATTGCATACCTAGACATATTCCTAAAACGGGCTTGCCAGTGTCTGCGAATTCTTGGATCACATCAACCAGCCCAAACTCCTGAAGTTGTTTCATCCCATGAGAGAATGTACCGACGCCGGGCAAAATAATTCCTGGAGCTTGCAATATAGTCGAAGGATAGTTAGACAATTCCGCCTTAACATCCATGGCATTAAGCGCATTGGCCACGCTACGGACGTTACCCAATCCATAGTCAATTATAACAGCTGAATTCATACCCTTACAGGAATCCCTGAACTATAAATGTCTTTCTTCAATGCATCTACAGTTGTGATACCATAATGCAAAATTGACGCAACGGCTACACCATCAATGTCAACCGACTGTAGAGTTTCAACAATATTATTTGTTGAACCTGCCCCACCACATCCGATTATCGGGATAGAGACTACATCCCGAACCCGATGGAATAGTTCTTGGTGAAAGCCCTTTCTTGTGCCTTCGCGATCTAGCGATGTCAACAATATCTCACCTGCTCCAAGTTTTTGAACTTCGCAAGCCCATTCTACGGCATTTATCCCAGTTGGTTCTCGACCGTTGTCCATATATGCTTCCCATTCATTTTCAGCGATTTGTTTGGCAACAATTGATACAACAATACATTGCGTACCAAACACACTACTCGCATCAGTGATAAAATCTGGCTTGGCAATTGCCTTGGTATTAATCGCAACCTTATCGGCCCCACTATTCAGAGCTGACTGGATATCTTCTAAATTGCGTAATCCACCACCAACGGTAATAGGCACAAAAATATTTTTGCATGATTGCTCAATAATATGCGATAGACTATTGCGGTCGTAATAAGCGGCCACAGCATCCATGAAGACGATTTCATCGACGCCTTGTAAATAATATTTAAAGGCCATTTCGTTGGGATGACCGACCTTACGTAAACCCTCCAAATGAATCCCTTTAATAACGGAATCATTCTTGATATCTAACCGCGCAATAATACGTTTTTTATGCATTTATATTATATTTCATTAAACTGTTTCTGATGTTTGACAGCCCAAAATACATCACTCTCTATTAACTCCAAGAATTTGATATGGCTATCGCCTCGACCAAAAAAATCTGCACTTGCTGGCTGTCCAGGCTTAACATTTGAGATACAGTTTAATATATCGTCTCTAGAATAGTCACAGTGCAGTATCGTAGGCCATGATGCCCGGTTCAGTTGTCGCGTTCCAATATCAATCGTTGACACACCATAATAAGGCGCTTCTCGCACACCTGCACTGGAATTTCCAATAATGAAAGATGCATTTTTCAGCAAGACTAGAAAGTACTCAAATCTAATGGAAGGAAAAATGCGAAAACGTGTATTATCTTTTATTTTATCATAGCACCTGAGTATAATGTCTGAACCTATATCATTATTTGGATAGACTACGATATAATTGCGTTCAGATAATACCAAAGATTGGACAACTTCTTCCGTATTTTGCTTCCATTTTTCCAACTCTGTCGTCACCGGATGAAAAAGGACTATGGCATAATCATCGAATTCAATCCGATAATAGTCTTTAACATGCTCCAAAGAAGTCAGATTTTGAGATAACATGACATCAAGGTCAGGTGATCCAATCACATGAATCGAACTTGGTAATTCCCCCATCTGCAGAACTCGCTTTGCAGCGCTATGGTTTGACACCAAATGTATGTGCGCCATCTTACTGATTGCATGACGAATTATTTCATCAACTGTACCTGACAGCTCGCCACCCTCGACGTGAGCAACAAGTATATTGTTCAGACTTCCAACGATAGCACCAGCTAAAGCCTCTACTCTATCTCCATGAATAACAATGAGATCTGGGTGATCTCCCGAAATATAATGCGATAAACCATCAATTGTTTTTGCCAATGTCCGATCCATATAATCTATACTATCATGATTTATGTACGGAAAAATATTGGAAAACTCACACTTATAAACTTCATCAATTGTTCTCCCGTATTTATTGCTAAGGTGCATCCCTGTTACAAATATTTTTACAATAAATTTGTCTGAATTTTCAGCCGCCATCATTAATGATTTAAGCTTTCCAAAATCAGCTCGTGTACCAGTCAAAAAAAGGATAGTCTTCATTTATTGAACATCATTCCAAGAAATATGTTTATCAATATCAAGGTTGCAAGCAGCCAATTTACCAAGCAGCAAATGATAATCTTCTGCAGGAATTTTGCCGATGCCTGGCCGCTTCACCCATATATTTTCCTCAGTTAAAACTTCACCGAATTTTATATCTTTCGTGGTTACCACCGTAGCAAAAGCAAAATCGCGTGTTACCTGCTCCTCCTCTAGCTCAATTTGCTTATCTCCACCACGCTCTTGTTGTAAAATACGGCTACCATTGATGAGCTCTCGCAAGGCACGGGGGTCCATCGAACAAACAATATCAGGACCTTCTCGGTCCATTGAGTCAGTAAAATGTCTTTCAAGTATTGAAGCCCCTAAGGCAACAGCGCCAAAACAAGCAAAATTATCAGTTGTATGGTCTGATAAACCAATCACAGCATCAGGAAATTCGTCTTGAAGATCCGTCATAGCCCCAAGTCTAACCAGATTAGGCGGTGTTGGGTACAAATTTGTAGTGTGAAGTAATGCATAAGGGATAGAATTATTTTGAATAATATTTACAGCCTTTCGAACACTCGCAATATTATTCATGCCAGTGCTTAGTATTATTGGTTTCCCAAACTTACAAATATATTCCAATAATGGATAGTTATTGCATTCACCAGAGCCAATTTTAAAAGCTGGCGTATCAAATTTTATGAGGCGATTAACAGCTTGGCGTGAAAAAGGCGTACTGATAAAAATAGCACCCTTATCAAGCACATAGCCCATTAATTCTCGTTCATCAAATTCATTTAATGCACATCGCTGCATAATTTCTTGAATAGATACATCGGCGTTACCGGGTAATATGGTTTTGGCTGATTTAGTCATCTCGTCATGAACGATATGCGTTTGATGCTTTATAACTTCTGCGCCGTTGGCAATGGCTGCATTTACCATCTGTTTAGCGACATTCAGATCGCCACCATGATTAATTCCTATCTCGGCAATAATTAACGGTTCATGCTCATAACCAACCAATCGGTTTCCTATTTTGATCTCGGGAGAATTATTCATTGTCAGGTGCCTCTGTATTCCCTCAATTTTTTAACCGGGTCATTAGAAGAATGTGACTTGTCCGGCTGTATGGATATTTATTTCAGCAAACAATATATTTTTGTTGTCTTTCAACAAACCGGCAACTTCACAAGCAAGCCCCGTCTTTCACAATCCGACCGTCGTCCAGGCGAATGATTTTGTCGCAATGTTCAATGGTCGAGAGCCTGTGAGCGATGATAAGTATTGTCAAATTATCATCCAGCGAGCGGATGGCTTCCATCACAGCTTCTTCCGTCTCATTGTCTAGAGCGCTTGTGGCTTCATCAAACACCAAGATATTCGCCCTCTTGTAAAGCGCCCGGGCGATGCCTATCCGCTGCCTCTGTCCGCCAGATAGCCGAACACCGCGCTCACCGATAATTGTCTCAAAGCCATCAGGCAAATCATCGATAAACTCGGCAATCTCGGCGCAACTTGCGGCATCATGGACGCGCTTTGCATTTATCTTTTCTGGCGGAATGCCAAAGGCTATATTTTGAGCAATGGTCGTATCAGACAAATAGATCGCTTGCGGCACATGAGCAATTTGCCTTTGCCAGCCGCAGACATTATCTTCCGTAAGAGGTATGCCGTCGACCAGTATGGCTCCGTTGGTCGGTTGGAGCAGCCCCATTACCAAGTCCAAAAGGGTGCTTTTGCCACTTCCGGTCTGGCCGATGAAACCGACATGTGCTCCCTTGTTGATGGAAAGATTAACATTCTCAAGCACCGGTCGGCTCTCCTTGCTGTAGAAAAACCCCAGATCCTCCAACAAAATAGTCAACTCAAAAGACATGCCCTTGTTATTGTCTAAAATGCGATGACGTTCATGGACCGACAAATCAAGCAAAGCACAAACATCGTATAGCACCTGTTGACTGCCAGTGATCTTGGTCCAACTAACATAGAATTGCTGCAACATGGGTAGTAACCGCTGTGCGCCAAGCGCCAGAGCCCCAAGAACCGGCAGAGCTACGGCAAAGCCACCTGAACTGCCGCTCAAAAACAGAGCCAGTCCGGCAATCAACACCATTGCAAGGGCCTGTATGACAAAGTATGGAGCCGCTCCGATGAAAGCGTTTATCATCTGCGCGTCCCTAAACTGCAGATCAACATGCCTGAATTTATCCATGTAAACTGGTTGGGCCTGATCGATCAGAACATCCCGGATTCCGCCAAACCCTTCCTGAATGGTCTTGATACGTTCGGTTTGTGCTCTGGCAATCACACCACTATTGGCTTGAAGACGTCGGCGCGTGACATAAATGATTCCCAGATATATCAGACCGAAAC
>Ga0209633_10006253_pt1 | contig 10220 bp, 11 predicted proteins | sample Cruoilmetagenom1_FD_187290 | JGI IMG/M metagenome (GOLD analysis project Ga0209633, IMG submission 187290) | Oil polluted marine microbial communities from Coal Oil Point, Santa Barbara, California, USA - Sample 1 (SPAdes) (version 2) | ecosystem: Environmental > Aquatic > Marine > Oil seeps ... | reverse complement strand
CTCCGGTAGTAAGTGCTTCACGGTTTCACCAGCGCCGATCGCCGAGACAATGATTGGCGCGCTGAATTCTTCACCAGATTTGGTGCGCACACCCACGGCTTTACCATCTTCAAGAAATATCTCACTAACTGGTGTTGCAGCTCGTGCACTACCACCCGCCGCTTCGATCACTGGAACAAGTCCTGTTGCGATGGCTGCGGCACCGCCGACGGGATAGGCAGCTCCTTCAAGATAATGACCGATGATAATACCGTGAAAGGCGAAACTCGCTTCTTTCGGATTGCCGCCATAGGTGCCCCACTGTGCCGACAACACGGCGGCGAGCTTCGGATTGCTGATGAGTTCCGCGATGACCTCACCAGTCGTGCGACTGCACCAGCGCTGAATCTTCCGCTTGTTCCACCAGTGATGGGCGGAGCGGAATAGTTCGGGCATCGCTCGCTCGGCACCCACCATGTGCCCAGCTTCCTCCGCTGACATCAAAGCCTCGAAGTAGGCATCTATTTCGGCAACATTATCGGGAAAATGGTCTTTAAGCTCCATCTTGTAGGCTTCAGCTGGACGCCCAACGGATATCTCGAAATCATCCGGGAAGTGCAGAGTGTCATAGACGGTACCAACTGAGTGAAACTCGATTGTTCCGCCACTGAGCCAGTCAAGAATCCGGCCTGCATGCTGGTCATGGCCGAATGTGCCGCAATAGTGAAGACCGACATCCCAAGTGAAACCATCGCGAGTGAACGTATTAGTTAGTCCGCCAATCTTCTGAGCTTGTTCAAGTAGCAGGACTTTATGATCAAACCGGGAAAGCGCAGTGGCTGTTGTCATTCCGCCCATGCCAGAACCGATGACAATAACATCAAAATCATTTGTTGATTGTTGAGCTGTCATTTGAAGGCACCTCCGTATTGGTATGGGACATTTCGAGACGTCCTCTTTTCTATTGTCATTTCGCATTCCCTCCGTGATTGCATTTCCAGCTAAAGTCATTTGTTATTTTTTAATGAGTAAGAATAACTCTTAGACCGACTCATAGATTATTTTGCTGGTGATATAGATTAACATTTCAAGCATTTTAGATTTTGACTTAAATCAAATTTAGAAATCATATCTTTAGTAACATGTTCAGTGATCTAGAAGTTGGATTGGAGCCATTATGATATCTCATCGAATATTTATTCTTTCTGGTATTTCAGTAGCTGCACTTGGGAGTTTAGGATATGGTCTTTGGCTGGGGATGCCAGAGAAACGAGCAGACTTCAATATTCGATTCGGTCGCGCGCCTGCCATGCCAATGTCACTACGACGTCCTGTCTTTGAGGTCATCATCTGAACGTATTAACGCCGACCCGAAGGGCGAGTAAAAAGTCGGGGGATGTCTATTAGAAGACAAAATTAGCAAAAATGCTAAAAACAGTATTGGAAATTAGTTATTCTTAATTACCCGTGCATGATAGATGGATGGAATATCCCAGCCTTCAGCTATTTTACCATCGACAATTCGCCAGACAACGACAACGTCGATTTCAATAGTTTTACCTTCAAATACCAAGCTGTTGCAAGTTTGAATAATGACGAGTTCATCTCCAACAACATGTTGATTAATTACTTTCTTCTCAAAACTACCCTTACTTTTCTTGTTTAATTTTGCGAAAAAATCTTTAAACCCTTCAAAACCATGGTGGTCTCCATGTAGCTCAGGTAGCTTTGGGTTGAAATAGTGCCAGATAAAATTTTCTGCAATGATACTCTTGGATTTTTCCAGATTTAAAATATTGAGTTTCTTCATGACTTCGAGGTTTGGATGCGATGCTACAGTGTTTGGAATTGCAGGTTCACAAGCACTTTCGGACATAGTCTTGGTAACTGCAATAGCATTTATGGAAGCTAGTGATAAAGTGAACAAGAAAATGAAGCTAGAAAATGAATAATAGTTGGATTTGCTCATAAGTAACTTTCTCCTTTAAAAATATGCACCCCAGAAAAGCTTAAAAAAACATATAAGCCTATACTTAAAAATAGGTACAAATTCGCAAAATTATTTTAAAAAGTTGAGTTTTTTTGATCTATGCCTTGATAAAAGCAATTAGCTTATGCATAAAAATATTATTTAACTATGTTTAATTAACAATAATAAAAACAATTAGGTTAAGAAGTAATGACTCAAATAGACTTAAAAGGAGTACTGTAATGAATAGAAAAGCCCAAATTTTGAAGATTCTGTTTCTTGGTCTGATCCTTGTTTTCCCTGTTACGGTATTTGCTGATCCAGAAGCGGGTGAGACGTTAACCAAGCGGGGAACCGTCGCTGATGATTACTATGCAGCAGGCGGTACCGTAAACATCGATGCAGAGGTTGTTGGTGATGTTGTGGCAGCGGGAGGTGAGTTATTTATTAGGCATCGGATACACGGAGATGTCATTGCAGCGGGAGGATCGGTACAAATAGCTGGGAAAATCAAGGATGATGTTCGGGTTGCAGGTGGAAAGCTCAGCATCAATGCAAAAATCGGGGATGACCTTTATGCAGCAGGAGGGTCAATCAATGTTGTACCTGGAAGTGTTATCTATGGAAAGGCCAGGCTAGCGGGCGGTAATGTCAATATGGCCGCAACCGTTAAGGAAGGCTTGTCAATAGCAGCGGGTAAAATTCAACTATCTGGCACAATTGACGGTGATGTGGAACTATTAGGTAAAGAAATACAAATTCTGGAAGGTACAATTATTAAAGGTGATTTGCTTTATAAAAGCCCTAGTGCAGCGAGCATAAGCCCTGAAGCGAAAGTAATCGGCAAGGTTACCCATGAAATAAAGGCATTTGATCGGCCCGACACAGAATCTACCATCTTCTTCTCGCTGGCCTTGATAGTAGCCTGTATCGTTTTGTACTTGTTATTCCCAGGTTATGCAATGGCATCAGTCAACAGGATTTCAAGTACACCGTGGAAAAGCCTCCTCACGGGCGTTGTTCATTTTTTCATAGTACCGATAACAGCATTATTGTTGATGGTGACGAGTTTAGGTGTATGGGTCGGTCTGAGTTTTTTGGCGCTCTATTTTGTGGCGCTACTGGTAGGACTGCTTATTTCCTTTTTCTTCCTCGGAGACCGGGGTGCGGGACTGTTAAGCCAGGATGTTACAAGCAAAGGGCGCAGATTACTTTCTGTCACGATCGTTATAGTTATTCTGGCACTTATACGATTTATTCCTATGATCGGTGGGTTGCTTCTGTTTGTATTGTTACTTATAGGCTTGGGGGCTGGCTTATTGCAGCTTTATGAAGCCTACAAACAGCCAGAGAAGGCATAAGTAATGGATAATGGCTAAATACTAATCAGTTTTAAAATTAGGAGAACCTTTTAAATCAGGGATTGGAAATGGTGAAATGGAATCATTTCTTTGTGAAAACTGCTTTGAAGTTTTTACTAAAGTTGTCAGAGATCGCGCGAGAAAATTACGAACGGTTTTTCTTCTTTACTTTCTTCAAACTTGATCTTCGACGCAGCACTTTTTTGTATGGTCTATTTTCTGTTGGAGGTTCCTTAAAATGAGTAATAGAATGAAGATTACACATTATCTCTATAACGCGTTTGTAATTGAATCTGGTGATAAAAAAGTAGCTATTGATCCCGGTGCACTGTTTTTCTATTTTTTCAGGTTCACCACTCTCATCCCCAAATCTGAATGGTGCAGCATCACACATATCTTTGTAACCCATGGTGATCCAGATCATTATTGGCATACAGACAGAGTAGCAGCTGCTTCCGGCGCTCCCGTTATTTGCAATAAAACCATGGTGAAAAACATCGATGGAAAGGCTTTAATGCTTGGTCCCCGGGCTAAAGGTCTGGCCTTTACAACATCCTTTATTAATCTGCACACCCTGTCAGTGGATGAAACCATTCAACTAGATGGCATGACGATTACCGGGATAAAAGCAACACATGGCGAACTTACTCTCAATATTGGACCCTTTTCCAAAACGTTTATACCCGGAACTAACGAGCGGATTGGCTGGGGAGCTATTGGCTTTGAAATTCAACTGGATGGAAAAACCATTGTTAACCTTGGCGACACGCTTCTACATGAAAATGAGTGGAAAACAATAAAAAACCCTGACGTTCTAATGATACCCATTGGCGGCAGTATCAAACATAATACAATGGGTGAAAAAGAAGCCTTGCTGGCTGTCAAAATAATGCGTCCAAAGCTTGTGATTCCCTGCCATTACAATTGCCCGGGATTGTTTACCAGAAAATTGAATCCCGCTGACGATGCAATGTTTAAGCGTGAAGTAGAAGAACTAGGCATTGAGTGTCACATCATGCATAACGGTGATGAGGTTGAAGTCTAAAATTACCATCATCAATCGTTGTACCTTATGGGCGGGATTACTTGCTGCACCTTTTTACCTCGTACTTATAATTTCCCTTGGCGCATTAGAGCCAGGGTTCAGTCATCTCTCCATGCCGATGAGCATCCTTGGTGGTGTACCCGGTATACGCGGCTTCGTCTTCAATTTAGGTGTAGCTGTAACAGGCGCATTTCTAATCTTTTTTGCATCTACCCTTGCACGACAACTACCGCATAGATGGTCTGCAAAGACTGGAGTTTTACTTCTTGTATTGGGTGGCATAGGTTTTATCGGCGCAGCGTATTTTCATTGCAATGAAGGTTGTATAAATATTTTTCTAGAGCCAGATGTTACTGGCCGGCTACACATCATCGCTTCATTGCTTGGAGGGATGGGGAGTGGCTTGGCACCTTTCTTTATTTGGCTCGCGATGCGTGGTCAGGAAAAATGGAAAGGCTTTGCAACTCCAACCCTAATGGCAGCCATTCTCGCAAATCTGCCAGGGGTCACCTTTTGGATAATGATAGCAACGGGCTTACGGCTACACTCGGTAGAAGGGCTAATCCAGCGCATGGGCTTTATAGTCGTTTTGATCTGGATCTTCTTTATCACTATAAAACTGAGACGGTTGCAATCTCATATGGAGGTTCGCACATCATGATTGGTCCTGAATTTATAGCTCCTTATACAATAAGCAATATTGTTTCAGTAGTTCTACTGGTTTCGGCTTACAGGTGGCCACGAATATCGCGAATCCTGTTTGTTCTGATTTTCCTTATTGCTGGTTTATTTAATATTTACACGGCCATGACAGAACCTGAGGCATATTTGTTCTACGGCGACATGGCAGTGCTGGAACCATATCGTCACTTTATTCATGGGTTTTTTAGCATACACACACAGGAGATTGTCCTTGCAATTGCTTTGGGTCAGCTATGTGTAGCAGCACTCCTAAGCTTTAAAGGTAAACTGTTTAAACTGGGTATTGTCGGTGGTGTCATTTTCTTTATTGCAATTACCCCTCTAGGTATTGGATCAGCATTTCCAGCCACGCTTTTGATGGCAATTGCCTTGATTACAATGCATTACCAACTGGTGAAGAGACGGGACAAGGACGCATACTTAATCACTTAAGCAAATGACTTTCTGGAGTTCAAGATTCTTGCGTTTAGCTTGTCATTATTCTTGACGTATTGGTGATCTGAGAAGTGCCAATTTATTTAAAAGATGTCGACTCACCGGACTGGAATTGTTGAACCAATTTTATAATCGGTTTAATGCTGGATTTGTCCATAAAGTCAAACCCTTCAAACTCTTGTTTTCTAGCTTCGGGATCTTTGTTTTTCAAGGCAGCTATTTTCAACATCAGCCAGTCCCACCAAGTAAGTTCTTGTGGTTTTTGTCTTCCGCGTAACGCAATGTGTTTTACTTGTGAGATAAAGTTTACGGGGAGGCAGTCAGCAATCCACTTATCAAGTTTCGCTCCAGCTGGTGCGCCAGAAACCGTGAAAAAAATAACTGGCTTGTTCTCAAAACTTGCCAAATTATTTTTTAGCCATTTGTGGTTATAAACTTTGTAGTAAATTATCGGGCTACCTAATACCAAAAAGTCATACTGCGATAGATCAGCGCTGTTATTTTTTACATCAAATACAGGCAAACCAGCCCCTTCAGCAATCCAATTGGCATATTGAGCCGTGCTGCCATACTTACTTGAGAAAAAAATTGCTCCATTCATTGCGAATCCTCTTTCTTAAGCTATCAAGGCTAGATGGTTGGTGACTTTAAGCTACCACATACAATCCTAAGCCATAAAACAATCAGATGCTTTGTATTAAACATGCCATTATTTTTTTACTCCGTTTCAGAACAATAAGTAAAATAGCACCTATATTAAAAGTATAGATGTTAATACGAAGTTATTTACTCATGAAAGCTGTTATATACACAAAATACGGATCACCAGATGTTCTTCAAATTAAAGAAATAGAAAAACCTACTCCCAAAGATAATGAAGTACTAATAAAAGTACGTGCGACTACAGTGAATAGAACCGATTGCACAAACCTTAGAGCACATCCTTTTTTTATGAGGATAGTCATAGGACTATTAAAACCTAAAAAATCAATTCCAGGGACCGACTTTGCAGGTCAAATTGAAGCGATCGGCAAAAATGTAACATCTTTTAAAGTCGGCGATAGAGTTTTTGGGTTTAACGACGAGGTTTTAAGATCTCACGCTCAATACCTAACACTATCAGAAGAGAAAGCTCTAATAACTATCCCAGAAAACTGCAGCTATGAGGAAGCTGCTGCGAGTCCTGAAGGTGCACATTATGCCTATAACTTTATAAACAAGGTGGATATAGAAAGTTGCCAAAAAATTCTTGTCAATGGTGCTACAGGTGCTATTGGCTCAGCAGCTGTTCAACTATTAAAAGTTTATGATGCTGATGTTACTGCAGTATGTAATACGAAAAATCTTGAATTAGTAAAATCATTGGGAGCAGATAGAGTTATTGATTTTGAAAAAGAGGATTTTACTAAGCAAAATCTAAAATATGATTATATCTTCGACACAGTTGGTAAAAGCTCTTTCGGTAAATGCAAACCATTATTGAATTCAGACGGAGTCTATATTTCATCAGAACTGGGCTGGATGTATCAAAATTTTTTCTTTGCGTTTGTTACTCCCATGCTTGGAGATAAAAAAGTCGTATTCCCTGTACCTATCAATATTAAAAGAAGTCTACGTCTTATAAAAAAGCTTATTGAAGAAGGAAAATTCAAAGAAGTAATTGATAGAAAATATCCTCTAGAACAAATTATCGATGCATATAAATATGTAGAGAAAGGACAAAAAACGGGAAATGTGGTTATTACTATGGAAGAATAATTATGCGAGCAATGATACTGACAAAATATGGATCACCTGATTTTTTTAAACTGGAAGAAGTAAAAAAACCGACCCCTAAAGACGATGAAGTATTGGTTAAAATTATAGCTTCATCCATTAATTCATGGGACTGGGAAAATTTGATCGCTAAACCGTTCGTAAACCGTTTAATGGTTGGACTGCTAAAGCCAACAAAAATAAAAATACTCGGGTGTGACATAGCAGGACAAGTCGAAGCAGTTGGCAAAAATGTAAAGCAATTTCAATTTGGCGATGAAGTATATGGGGATTTATCCGGATGTGGTTGGGGTGGTTTTGCCGAGTATGTCTGTGCACCTGAAAGTGCATTATCAATTAAATCTGCCAAGCTGTCATTCGAGCAAGCAGCGGCAGTACCTCAGGCGGGGCTCCTCGCTTTGCAGGGTCTACGTGACAAAGGACATATTCAATCAGGACAAAATGTTTTAATCAATGGAGCCGGTGGAGGCGTAGGCACATTTGCGATACAAATAGCCAAATCATACTGTGCAGATGTAACGGGTGTGGATAGTATTGAAAAACTGAATATGATGCGCTCACTCGGTGCCGACCACGTGATTGATTACACACAAGAAGATTTCACCAGAAATGGAAAGCAGTATGATCTGATTCTTGATATTCAGGGACATCATTCCATTTTCGATTACAAGCGCGCTTTAAGTCCCAAGGGTGTCTATGTCTTGGTTGGAGGATCTTCAGGTCTAATTAACCAGCTGATATTTCTGGGGTCATTAATATCATTGACCAGTAGGAAGAAGATGGGGCTCCTGTTGCACAAAGCAAACAAAGGTCTCGTAGATATGAATGAGCTTCTTGAAGCTGGCAAAGTTGTACCGATTATAGATAGAAGTTACACGCTAAGTGGAGTCCCCGAATCCTTGCGGTATTTTTCAAAAGGGAATGTTAAAGGTAAAATTGTTATAAGTCTGATTCAAAGCTAAAATAGACGGTCAGTTAAGGAGAGTCTGATTAAGTCGATTAGATTTAAGCGCAGAAAAAACTGTCGCTATTTTTCACGAAGTGAGCTGGAATGGTTGCTCCCTTGTAGCGATCTTCGTGGAAAATAGCGATAGTTTTAGCAAGCTTAAAATAATTGGACTTGATCAGGGTCTCCTTAAGGAAACTCTGATTTAGGTAAACATGATTAAAGTAAAAAAAATGATTCTCGATATCCTTAAGCCTCATCAACCTAATGCATTGGAATTTGCATCTGCTTTGGCAGAAAAAGGAAATGACATGCAAGTAACATTAATCGTTGAAGCGGTTGATGAAAAAACCGAAAGTGTTGTTGTTAAAGTAGAAGGTAATGATATTAACTTCGAACATTTAACAGAACGTATCAAGGAGCTGGGAGCTTCAGTTCATAGTATTGATGAAGTCCAGGTTATTAATGATTACCAACCTAAATAAACGTCTGTAAACAAATGCAAGGTAATGATTTAAACCGTATTATTATGCATACCAAAAGAGCCGAGGGTATTGCGCGCAGATACTTTATTACAAATGGCTTTGATGGTGCACTTACCTTGCTTGGCTTGATGGTTGGCTTTGCTTCCAGTGAAAATGTAGACATATCTATCGCGATAACTGCTTGTTTGGGTGCTTCTATTGCCTTGTTTATGAGTGGAATAAGCAGCGCCTACCTAAGTGAAACGGCAGAACGAAAAAAAGAGTTACAAGATCTTGAAAGTGCATTACTTTCTGACCTTAGTAAATCAGACTACGGAAAGGCAAGTCGTTATGTACCCGTGCTAGTCGCTTTGGTTAATGGTTTGTCTCCGCTGTTGATTGCTCTACTTATTATAAGTCCCCTATGGCTGGCACAATCTGGAATTCAATTACCTCTTTCACCTTTTATTACAGCAATTATTCTTGCCTTGGCCATTATTTTTTTACTGGGTGTACTGCTCAGCAAGCTGAGTAAAGAATTCTGGTTATGGACTGGATTACGAACTCTAGCAATTGCTGGATTAACCGTACTTATCATTACAATGTTCTAGATCATCACTATTAAATCTGGTGCTAAAACTGACCCATATCATATTTAAGCTCAGTTATTTTTAATACACTCCTTTTCATAAATATAACATTACCCTCTCTCCTATACTTATGGGAGAAGCTAAAACATTATGCAAGGGAGAATCGTCATGACTATTTTGCAAGAATTGGCACAAACAATAACAGATATGGTGGATGATCATCGAGGGATATTAGCTGCCGATGAAAGTTCACCAACGATAAAAAAACGCTTTGACACGATTAATGTGGTGTCTTCTGAGGAGAACCGCAGGAAATATCGATCCTGGTTGCTCTCAACTCCGAAACTAGGCGACTATATATCTGGCGTAATTCTATTTGAGGAAACACTGGATCAAAAAAATGATGAAGATATGCTGCTACCAGAAGTAGCATGGAATCAAAAAATCGTACCCGGAATTAAAGTTGATAAGGGTACTGCACAACTTCCTGGAGCAGATGGTGATTTAATCACTAAAGGTCTGGATGGGTTGGCTGAGCGTTTAGCGACATATAAAGAAAAAGGAGCACGTTTTGCCAAATGGCGTGAAGTCTATTCCATTAGCGAAAGGAATCCCACACCACTTGGCATAACGGCAAATGCTGAAATGTTGGCACGCTATGCGGCGGTATGTCAGGAACTTGGTATTGTCCCCATCGTAGAACCAGAAGTACTTATGGATGGTGAACATAATATTGATCGTTTTGCTGAAGTCAACGAGGCAGTACTTCACGAAGTATTTAATGCATTACATCGCCATCATGTACAATTTGAATTGATGATTTTGAAACCCAGCATGGTACTTCCCGGCAAGGAATACCGTCTAGCAAACCCTGAAGAAGTTGCTGATAGAACCTTGAGAGTATTCAAACGTACTGTACCCGTTGCAGTTCCCAGTATTAATTTTCTCTCTGG
>Ga0209633_10006252_pt1 | contig 10220 bp, 9 predicted proteins | sample Cruoilmetagenom1_FD_187290 | JGI IMG/M metagenome (GOLD analysis project Ga0209633, IMG submission 187290) | Oil polluted marine microbial communities from Coal Oil Point, Santa Barbara, California, USA - Sample 1 (SPAdes) (version 2) | ecosystem: Environmental > Aquatic > Marine > Oil seeps ... | reverse complement strand
AGAAGAAATTTATCAAAATTTAAGAACTGAAAATATGCCTGAATCCATTCATCTTTGTGATTTTCCTGTTGCTGATAGTAATAGTCGTAATCCTGAACTGGAAAAAAAGATGGCTGTTACCCGGCAGGCTGTTTCCATGGGAAGATCACTTAGAAGTATCCATTCTTTAAAAATAAGACAACCATTAAAGGCTATCTACATTGTTACCAGAGATCCGAGAGAAAAAGCAATTTTAAAGGAAATGGAAGATATTATAATTGAAGAATTAAATGTTAAAAATGTAATTTATAAGGATAATGAAGAGGATCTTGTTGAATACAAGGCAAAAGCTAATTTTAAAGTATTGGGAAAAACTCTTGGTAAAAATATGAAAGCTGCTGCTGCAAAAATAGAAGAACTTACAATGCTTGAAATACAAAGTCTGATAGATGGTTCAACTTTAGAGGTCAATTTTGGTAGTGGTGAATTTTCACTTAAAGAAGATGGAATAGTTATACAAAGATTCGAAAAAGAAAATTTAAAGGTTCTTAATGAAGGGTCTTTAACTGTTGGACTGGATAGCGAAATTACAGAAGAACTTCTTAGAGAGGGCACAGTCCGTGATATTGTTAGAAGTGTACAGAATCTTAGAAAAGAAAAAGATCTGGATGTTACTGATCGTATAAATTTAAAACTAGACGGGAATGAATGGTTAAAAAGTGCTGTTGATTCTTTTAAGGATCACCTTTTAACAGAAACTTTAGCTGATGCTGTTTCCTGGGGTGTAACTCCTGAATCAACTGAATTTAACTGGGGAGAAATTAGCTGTTTCATTGATTTGAATAGGAGTTGATACTGGATTTAAAATGAAAAATTTACCAATTGTCAGGTTAAAAATATTTTTTGTTCTAATCTTTTTATATATTGGATTTATTTATACAGCGTGTAGTACAAAGCCTGATTTTGAAGATAAAAATTATCCAGGAATCCTTGCCTCTGATGGCAAGGTTCTATTCTATTTTAATCTTGAAAAAGATAGTTTATTATTAAATCAATTTTTATCTTCATATTCCAATGATGATTTATCAGAAATAATTGATCGGACAGACAGATTATCAATTTCCATTGACGGATTTGGAATAAATTCTGATTTTGATATTATAGCAGAAGGTAACTTTCCCAGATTTTTTACAAACTTTGCCATAGACCGTGAAGAAAATTGGATAAAACATAAAAGTAATTATACTTTTTGGGAAAATGAGATTGACGGTTTGTATGCTTCTGTACCTATCAATTCTGTTGCTGTTATATCTAATTCTGATATTACTTCTAATTTAAAATATATTGAATCGGGAAAGAGAAATTATATACCTGATATTATAAAACTGGAATTTGAACAATCTGTATTAACAGTTTATTCACATTTACCAGGGATAGAAATTTACGAATCACTAAACATCCCTTTTGAGAAGATGTTAATACAGGATCTGTTTTTTATAGTAAGGAAAGATTCTGATGATTATTCAATTTCCGGAGTACTTGATTTTTTAAATGAAAAAGATGCAAAAGTTTTTTCTACTGCATTGAAGCTGGGATTACTTATAAAACTCAGGGAAACAGGAAAATCTTCTATCTTAAAAATAGTTCATGATGGACGAATTGATACTGTTACTAATAGAATAATTTTAGAAGGTATTATACTTAATTCTGATGAAATGACAGAACTTTTATCAGGAGACAGGGTTGGGAAACAGGGGAGATAGTTTGAAGGTTGGTATAATTGATTACGATGCAGGCAACTTAAAAAGTGTAGAGACCGCTCTAAAATATTTAGGTGCAGAATATTTTGTTTCCAGTGATCCTGATAGGCTCTTAAAAAGTGATAAATTGATATTTCCAGGAGTAGGAGAAGCCTATTCTTCAATGGAAATTTTAAAAACAAGATCCCTGGATATTATGCTTAGGGATTATTTTATTAAAGGAAACCCTATTCTTGGGATTTGCCTTGGATGTCAAATAGTTCTTGATTCATCAGAAGAAAGAGATACAAGTTGTCTGGGATTAGTTCCTGGTATTTCAAAAGAGTTTTCTCATAATATGGGTTTAAAAATTCCCCATATGGGTTGGAACCAGGTCAAACAATCAGGACGGCATTATCTTTTTACTGATATTCCGGATAATAGTTCCTTTTATTTTGTACATTCCTATTATCCTGAACCATCCAGTTCAGGGACTACTATTGCAAAGACAGATTACGGTATTTCTTTTAGTTCTGCTTTTTCAATGGAAAATTTGGTAGCAGTCCAATTCCATCCGGAAAAATCAGGACCCCATGGACTGAAAATGCTTGATAACTTTATTAAGCCTAATTGGAAAGGGGGACAATAGTGCTTCAAAAAAGAATAATTGTTTGTCTTGATGTAAGAGATGGTAAAACTACCAAAGGGATTAAATTCAAAGGAAATGTGGATATAGGTGATCCTGTTCAAATGGCTGAAGAATATTATAAACAGGGTGTAGATGAACTGGTTTTTTATGATATAACAGCTTCCTCTGAAAAAAGAGGGATAATGATAGATCTGGTAAGTCAGGTTGCAGAAAAAATTTTTATTCCTTTTTCGGTTGGAGGTGGTATTAGAACTCTTGAAGATATGAAAAAGGTAATTCTTGCAGGAGCAGAAAAAGTTAGTGTTAATAGTTCTGCTGTTCTTAACCCTTCAATCATTTCAGAAGGAGCTGCTCATTTTGGTAAGCAGTGTATTGTTGTTGGAATGGATGTTGAAGCAGATATTAGTAAACCTTCTGGCTATGGAATTGTCATAAATGGTGGTAGAAAAAGAGTTGATCTGGATGCCTATGAGTGGGCAAAAAAAGTGGAAGCCCTTGGCGCAGGAGAGATTGTTCTTAATTCAATTGATGCTGATGGGACAAAAGAAGGTTACGAATTAAAGTTAACCCGAATGATATCAGAAGGAGTTGGAATCCCTGTTATTGCTTCTGGTGGTGCTGGTACATCACAACACCTTGCTGATGTATTTAACAAGGGTAAAGCAGATGCTGCTCTTATTGCTTCCATGGTACATATTGATGGATATACAGTAGGTGGTATTAAAGAGTTTCTTAAAAATAAAAATATTCCTGTAAGAATTTGAACCTATTTAATGCCTGTGGTTCTTGATTTTTATATGCTATTATCTATATATTATACTTAAAATTTATATATACAGTGACTCATCGGAGAGCTACTATGCCTACATACGATTATAAATGTGAAAAATGTGGAAAAACTTTCGAATATTTCCAGTCAATGTCAGATGAACCCCTGACGGTCTGCCAGGAATGTAACGGATCTTTAAAAAGACTGATAGGTGGAGGACTTGGAATAATATTTAAGGGAAGTGGTTTTTATGTAACAGATAATAAAAGTAAAAACAGTAATACCTCAACTTTAAAAACTAACAAATTGGAAAAATCTACAATATCAGATTCTGTTCCTGCAAAAAAAACTGAAACAAAAAAAGAACCTGTAAAAACACCGTAGGGGCGAACGGCCGTTCGCCCCTACGGTTTGAAATATATCCGCTCAGTTTTTTCTGCTGCCTCTTTAAGAAGTTTTTCTCCTTCCAGCATAATAAATGAGTTCTTTAATTTATTGGATTCAGGTTTTAATAAGGGATGTGTTGGAGAAAAAATAGTGCAGCAATCTTCAAAGGGAAGAATTGAAGTTTCATATGTGTCTATGGATATAGCTGTTTTTATTATATCTTCCTTATCCATCCCAATAAGAGGACGAAAAACAGGTAATTCTGTTTCGCTTCCATTATATCTAATACTCTCAACTGTTTGGCTTGCAACCTGACTAAGAGATTCCCCTGTTACAAGGCAAATACTTTCTCTTTCTTTTGATATCATCTCTGCAATTTTTACCATACCTGCACGCATTAGCAAGGTAACTTCTTCCTCTTTTGCCTTTTGTTTAAGCAGAAGTTGAAAATCTGTAAATGGAACTACAAAAAGGCTTAATCCTGAGAGGTACGGGGCAATTTTACTTGCTAGAACTTTAACTTTATCCAATGCCTCATCGGAAGTATAAGGATAAGCATGAAAATAGATTGCATCCATCCTGAGACCTCTCCTGGCCATTAAATAACCTGCAACTGGTGAATCGATTCCACCGGAAAGAAGAAGCATCCCTTTTGCTGCACTGCCAACAGGAAGCCCTCCTGTTCCTTTTTCCTGTGCTCCGTAAATATAAGCCAGATTTCTTATTTCTATATTAATTATCCAACTGGGTTTATGAACATTAACTTTTAGGGAAGGAAGCTGTTCAAGAAGATATTCCCCTACTAAAGCAGAAATTTCGTATGAAGTATATTCAAAACCTTTATCTGCACGACGTGACTCAATTTTAAATGTCCCGGAAGGATATTTTTCTACAAGTTCTTTTGCAAAACTCAAAGCAGCATTTTTTATATCTGTAATATTTTTTTCAACTCTTACAGCCCTGGAGAAACTTACAAGCCCGGGAGTTGTAGAAAGTGCATATTTAATGTTTTCAATATCATCATCCTCGGATTCCAGAAAGAATCTTCCCCTTTGTATAGTTATTTTTGAGGGTGAATGAAGTTTTTTCTTAATATTAAATCTTAATTGTTTTTCAAAACTTTTTCTATTTCCCTTTTTTAGTGAAATTTCACCTATTTTAATAAGATAAAAATTTTTCATAACTCTCTCCTGGAAATTATTTGTGATACTTTCTTAAATTAGAGATATTCTTTTTTAAAATTGTGCAGAATTCCAGTATTTCAATTTCTGTACTTGACCATCCAAGTGAAATTCTAATAGAACCTGATGCATCATTTTCAGAAACTCCTGATTCTTTTAGAACTCTAATTTGTTTCTTACGATTCCTTGATGAACAGGCAGATCCAGTTGATATTTGAATACCTTCATCACTAAGAATCCTTACAAGAACTTCTCCTGGTATGGGAGAAACTGAAATACTTATTATGTAGGGTGAATAGGATGATTCCCTGGTGTTCTTTTCATCAAAGAGTAGTTTTATACCCTTTGTTGTTGATAGTTCTTTAATAAGTACAGATTTTAAATATTTAAGATTTTGAAAATTATACTGTATTTTTTCTAGACTTAATTCCATAGCTTTTGAAAAAGCTATTATTCCTGATACGTTTTCAGTTCCTGGCCTAATCGAAAATTCCTGACCTCCACCTGGTGAAAGTACTTCAATAGGTTTTTTTAGGAATAACAGACCTATTCCTTTAGGGCCGCCAATCTTATGAGCACTGAAAGAAGCAGAATCTATATTTAATTTGGCTGGGTTAAAAAATATTTTACCCAGCGCCTGAACCGCATCTGTATGTATATGAACCCGTCTTCCGTTTTTCTTTTCAAAATTTCTTACTACAGTAACAATATCTTTAATTGGCTGGATGGCTCCGGTTTCATTATTTACTGTCATAATCGAAATAAAGCTTGTATTGCTTTTTAGTAATTTATTTAAATTTTCCGGATCAATTATTCCATCTGAAGAAGGTTTTACCAGATCAATTTCATAGCCAAAATTTTTAAGATTTGTTATATATTCGTAAATTGAAGGATGTTCAATTGCTGAAAGAATTAAATGAGCTCCAGGTTTCTTTAAAAAAAGTGAAGATAATATAATATTATTGGATTCTGTTCCCCCAGATGTAAAAATTAGCTGTTCAGGTTTAGTTTCCAAAAGTTTTGCACAAACTTTTCTGCTTGATTCAATTTGAATTTTTGTATTTTTGCCTGTGGAATGAATTGCTGAAGGATTTCCCTGAAATTGTAAAAGACTATTGGATATTAAAGCGGGTATTTCAGGGTGTATGGGTGCAGTAGCTGCCCAGTCAAAATAAATTGATTTCATAATTGGATAATAAGCAAAGTACGTATTCATTTCAATGGAGTTTTGTATTTTTATATAAAGCATTCCCCTCTTTTGCTTGGAGGATTTTGCGATGTTTCTTGAATTGGTCTGTTTTTGGCTTTTTTCACCAGTCTATGGTCAATATATTAGATAAGAAGTATTATTAAAGTAGAAAATGAGTCTCAGTGCAAAAAGCTTCTTGCAATATGACTATATAATGTGTAATGTATATACTATGAAAGAAAAAACATGTTGTTCCGGTATAATAATTGAATCTTACGCAGAAAAACTTAAGGTTTGCGGCCATCCTTTAAGACTAAAAATTTTGTGTCTTATTGAAAACGAGGATGCCTGTGTAACCGAGCTTTGGACATGCCTGAATCAGTCCCAGCCAGTTATATCCCAGCATCTTGCAGTATTGAAAGACAAAGATATTGTTGCTTCTGAGGTTAAAGGAAATAAAAGATATTATTCCATTTTGGATCCCTTTATAAAGGTATTAATAAAGGATATGCTCAAGTAGAATTGATTTGAAACAGCATATCTTTACCATTGGTACTAAAAAAACTATTCTAAAGTTCCTCTCTTTATCAGATTTGATGTCTTTTAATTATAAAACGGTATTAGCAGCTTTTGACACAAATACAAGAAAACTTTTCCCGGACAATATCCCTGTAGAAGAGATTGTTCTGGATCCTGGTGAAATAACTAAAAATTGGGAAAGTGTAGGCAATATTATATCAAAAGCCATTGAAATTGGTGCTGCAAGAGATTCACTCTTTGTTGGCGTTGGTGGTGGGGTAGTTTGTGATATAGCTGCCTTTGCAGGTTCTATTTATATGAGAGGTGCTGAAGTTGTACTTATCCCAACAACACTTCTTGCCATGGCAGATGCAGCTTTAGGTGGTAAAACAGGGATTGATTTTAAAGGCTATAAAAACATGATTGGTACATTTTTCCCTGCTGAGGAAGTGAGAATATGTATAGATCTACTGGATACTCTACCTGAAAGAGAGTATATGAGCGGTCTTGCTGAAATTATAAAACATGGATTACTAAGAGATACAGAAATTCTTAAGATTTTAAATAATAATTACAAAGAAGTTTTATCAAGGGATCATAATATTTTAACAGAACTTGTTGAACGTTCTATTAAGGTTAAAGCATGGTATGTTGAACAGGATTCTATAGAATCAGGAATTAGAACTCATCTTAATTTGGGTCATACATTTGGGCATGCACTTGAATCTGTTTCTAACTTTGAAGGGTTTTCCCATGGTGAAGCAGTTATCTGGGGCATAGTTAAGGCTCTTAAGACAGGTGTTAAAATGGGAGTTACAGACCAATCATGGTTAACTCAGGTTTTATCTCTTGTAGATAAGTATTCCTATAATCTTGAAACACCTGAAAAAATATCTACTGGTGCAATAATAGATGCAATAAAAAAGGATAAAAAAAAGAAGGGGAGTTCGGTGCAATTTGTTCTGCAGAAAGAGCAGGGTAGGACTTTTCTTTCTCCAGTGGATGATGAGTTATTATTAAAAGTTTTAAATTCGTAAAATTACTTACCTTTAGTTTAATTTTTGGCTGTCCCCTCTATTACGAACACCCTCAAGAGGTGTCCGTACTAAAGGTCGCGCTTTCCAGGGGTCCCGTCCGGACAATCCGGACCGCTTCGCGCCCTTACAATCCCTGACAGGTTTAATAACTAATTGTTTTGATTGTTTGGTTTTTCTTAAAATTAGTTCAAAAAATGATTAAAATATGGTAAAGTAGCAAAGTTACTAAGTATAAAACCGCCAAATATTGGGTTTTATTGTTGTACATCGGAAAAGATCAGGATTATAAAAAATGGATAAAAAAAAGCTTTCTGAACGTGACATTATTACACAGTTTATTATACCAGCAATTAAAAAAGCCGGATGGTCTATTGAAAAACAGGTTCGTGAAGAAGTCTTTTTTACTGACGGCCGCATCTATGTAAAAAGAAATAAAACTGCCAGAGGTGAAAGAAAACGGGCTGATATTATTCTCTATTATAAGCCTAATATTCCCATAGCTATTATTGAAGCAAAGGATAACAAGTATTCACTTGGATCCGGAATGCAGCAGGGACTGGATTATGCTGACATCCTGGATATACCTGTAGTTTTCAGTTCTAATGGAGATGGATTTCTTGAACACGACAAATCCGGATCATCTTCACAGGTAGAAAGAGAGCTTAGCCTGGATTCTTTTCCTTCACCCCAGGAGATTTGGGGAAAATACAAGCTATATAAAGGGATCGTCACAGAGGAACAGGAAAACATATCTTCCTTTGACTATTTCTTTGATGGATCCGGTAGAAAACCCCGCTACTACCAGCAAGTTGCTATTAACAGAACAGTCGAAGCCATTGCAAAGGGGCAGGAAAGGATTCTTCTTGTAATGTCGACTGGTACTGGAAAGACTTATACTGCCTTTCAAATAATACACCGACTTTGGAAAAGCGGAACAAAAAAGAGAATACTCTTTCTTGCGGACCGTAATGCCCTGATTGACCAGACGAAGAGAGGTGATTTTAAGCATTTTAAAGATAAAATGACAGTTATCCGGAAAAAGGTTATAGATAAAGCATTTGAAATATATCTGGCTTTGTATCAGGGTCTTACGAATTATGATGAAGACAATGATGCTTATAGAGAGTTTAGTTCTGAGTTTTTTGACCTGATAGTAATTGATGAGTGCCATAGGGGAAGTGCTGCTGAAGATAGTGCCTGGAGAAGTATTCTTGAATACTTTTCATCGGCAACACACATCGGTTTAACAGCAACACCCAAGGAAACTGATGAAGTATCTAATATCGAGTACTTTGGAACACCACTGTATACATATTCCCTTAAACAGGGGATAGATGACGGTTTTTTGGCTCCCTACAAGGTTCTTCGAGTAGGTATTAATGTTGATCTGGAAGGCTGGAGACCAGATGATGGTGTTCGTGATAAAGATGGGGATTACGTCGTAGATAGAGTTTACAATACAAAAGACTATGACAGGAATCTTGTTATAGATGAAAGAACAAAGGCTGTTGCATCGAGAATAACTGATTTCTTAAAGAAAACAAGCCCTTATGATAAGACAATTGTTTTTTGTATAGATATTGAACATGCGGAACGTATGCGACAGGCACTGGCAAATGCTAATTCTGAAGAGGTTCAAAAATCCCATAAGTATATCATGAGAATAACTGGTGATGAGATAATTGGAAAACGGGAACTTGATAACTTTACCAATCCGGAAGAAATTTACCCGGTAATTGCTACAACTTCTAAACTGATGACTACCGGAATTGATGCACAGACCTGTAAACTGATAGTGCTGGATTCCAATATAGCTTCCATGACAGAATTTAAGCAGATAATTGGTCGGGGAACCAGGATAAACGAAGAGTTCGATAAACATTTCTTTACAATAATGGATTTTAGAAATGTGACTGATCTTTTTGCAGATCCCGATTTTGATGGTGATCCGGTTATGGTTAAAGAGGTGACCGGGGATGAAGAGATATCGGATGAAGACATTTACCCGGAAGATGAAGTTATTATTGATGAAGAGACCGGTGAAGAAATCGATTTTGATAACAATGATTCCGAGGAAGATGAAGGTCCCACTATTATTGAGGGTGGAGATATTGACGATGGTCCAAAAGGGAAAATCTATGTGGCCGGGGTGGATGTTTCAATACTTAATGAAAGAATACAGCACTTAGATGCAAATGGTAAATTGATTACTGAAAGCTTAAAGGAATATACAAAAAAAGGACTTCTAAAGGAGTTCAGAAGCCTTCAGGATTTTCTATCAAAATGGACTCTGGCAGATAAAAAGAAAACATTGATAGAAGAGCTGGAAAAACATGGTGTTATCCTGGAAAACCTGATGGAGGAGGTTAAAAAAGATCTGGACATATTTGATTTGATCTGTCATGTAGCCTGGGATATGCCGGCATTAACCCGTAAAGAAAGATCAAATGAAGTAAAGAAGAGGAACTATTTTACTAAGTATGGTGAGCAGGCAAGAAATATAATGAATGCACTTTTGGATAAGTATGCCAGTGAAGGAATTGAAGATATTGAAGAGCTTTCAGTATTGAAGGTTGATCCCTTTCCTGAATTGGGGACTCCTGCAGAGATTATTAAAATATTTGGTGGCAAGGAAAACTACCTTAAAGCTATTCGAGAACTTGAACTTGAAATTTACAAGGTGGCAGCATAGATGAAGAACATCGGAAATATAATAAAATCCTTACAAAATATAATGCGGAAAGATCAGGGTGTATCCGGTGATGCACAAA
>Ga0209633_10006251_pt1 | contig 10221 bp, 8 predicted proteins | sample Cruoilmetagenom1_FD_187290 | JGI IMG/M metagenome (GOLD analysis project Ga0209633, IMG submission 187290) | Oil polluted marine microbial communities from Coal Oil Point, Santa Barbara, California, USA - Sample 1 (SPAdes) (version 2) | ecosystem: Environmental > Aquatic > Marine > Oil seeps ... | reverse complement strand
TTTGCCATTAGATATACCTTTGTCTGCCGTCCCTACAGGACTTTTGAATTCATTCTTCCATACCGGCAATAAATTGCCGGGCTATTTTCGAATGTCCCTAACGGGACACAGGAAGCATCTCAGGATTTACAATTTTTAACCCGGAATAGTCAGAACCAAAAAACAATTATCACGAAAACACAAAAACCTGAATGTTATTTCGTCCCCGTTCCTAAGATACTAAAAGCTAATCGCTTTAAATATTTGTTTAGAAAAAAAGCTGAAATTAATAATCTATGAAAGGTAAATAAATGGCGCGGCAATTAAAAAAAATAATGGTCGTAGATGATGAGGTATTGATTTGTGAGTTGCTTGATGAGTTTTTAACGATAAAAGGATATCAGGTTACTACTGCCTTTGGTGGGGAAGATGCTATTGTAAAATTTAAAACCGATAAACCTCATATGGTGTTGCTTGATATAAGGATGCAGGGAATGGACGGTCTTGCTGTTCTTCAAACTATAAAAGATATGGACAGTGCTGCCGGAGTAATTATGTTTTCTGCTTTCGGAGATCTGAATATCATCCAAAAGGCAATGCAGGTGGGTGCCTATAAATATATCCAGAAACCGATTGGATTCGGCACACTGCTAAATGTCCTTGAAGGTTGGAGGAGATTATAGATAGATGTCGTCGGTTATTTTTGCAAAAGGCCTTGATTTGAGAAAAATGCCTATTTTCGGATAACCTTATAAAAAATCTAAAGTTTTTTTAGTATTTGCCAATAAAAAAGAATAAGGAACGGGGACGAAATAACATCCCTAAGTAGACGCGTAGTTGGGGAAGTTATTTCGTCCTCGTTCCTTGAGCGATGCCTTGATCTGAAGATTTAAAAAGGATAATTCTATGAGTGAATTAAATAGTTTTGATTTAAAGGAATGTCTTACCAATTCGATTGCTAATGTGTTTGACACAATGCTTTCCATGAATGTGGAATTTGACGGGACATGTGAGGAATGTACAACAGGTAACAGGATAGTAGGCACAGTCGGGTTTGCGGGAAAAGTAATGGGATGCATCAATCTGCATATTGGTAATAGATTTGCGGAAATTATCACGGCTTCAATGCTTGGGATGGAAATAGAAGAGATTGAATCTGATGAAGATATTTATGATGTTATAGGTGAATTGAGCAATATGATAGGGGGGGATCTCAAGTCACGCTTGTGCGATGCCGATCTTGAATGTCAGCTTTCTATACCGTCCACTACTGCAGGATCTAACTTCAAGATTGAATCAAAGGGCTGGATAAAACAGGAACGTATTGCCTTTATCAGCGGAGAGGAAAAGGCTCTGGCTGAGGTTTTTATTAAAATAAGTGATTAGGCATAGAGTTAAAATGGAGGAAAAAATGGCTGTAAAAATTCTTACTGTTGATGATAGTAAAACCATACGTATGATTGTAAAGAAGGCTTTCAGGCCTTTTGATTGCAAACTTTTCGAGGCGGAAAATGGGGTAGAGGGTTTAGCCGCTGCTGCCAAAGAAAAGCCGGAGTTGATTGTTCTTGATATTACCATGCCTGTTATGAATGGGATTGAGATGCTTGAAAAATTAAAAAGTATGCCTGACCTTAAAGATATACCTGTAATTATGCTTACCGCAGAATCAGGCAAAGATAATGTTATGCAGATTGTTAAAATGGGCGTCAAGGATTATATGGTTAAACCTTTTAAGGGAGAACAGTTGATAGAGAGGGCTGAAAAGCTGGTGAAGCTTGAAGCTAAAAAAGCTGAGGATGTTGCAGTCGATGCATCCAGTAAATTCTTTTCTTTGCAAGGTGATGTTCAGATTATGACAATGCCCGTTAAAATTAACAGGCAGGTTAATACTCAGATAGAGGGTTTTCTTAAAATAAAATTGCAGGATATAGTAAAATCAGGAATCAGTAAAATAATTCTTGATTTAAGTAAAGCCGAAGAGACTAATATGGCTTTAATTAAAGTGATAGTACAGGTTTTGCAGGTATGTCAAAAGGTTAATCTCAATATAAAAATAGTTGGAACAGAAGCTTTAAGTGAAGGGCTTAAAGGATTTGCAGAAACAAGTGATATAAAAATCACCTTTTCTCTTGATGAGGCCAAGGCTGCATTTTAGGCTTATTGATAATTGTTTATTGATTTATGTTTTTGCAAATTGCAAATTCCTTGAGAAGTATCTTGCTATTCTGTTTAGGAACGGGGAAGTTATTTCGTCTTCGTTCCTAATGTTAAAAAGTTATCAGGATTAATGAATACAGACCTCGTACTTTTAGCAATATTAATTAGACGCTATGACATTTAATAATCTGAATATATTTATAATTAAAACTATAGTGTAAAGCTGTATAGAAATTTGACACAGCAATTTTTATGCCATCGTGTTACTTGAATTAATTCAATAGGTTACTATTAATCTTTACAAAGATATTGTCGAATTCAAATACTGAGGTCTGGAATAATAGTAAATAGTTATTTATATAATATTTTTTCTCCGTTTCTCGCCCATTTTTTTTGCAAGTTGCAAAGGAAATGGGCATTATTTCAATCTTTGGTTTTTGTGGTATTATTCTTCATGATTTATCTTTAAAAAACAGGCAAAATGTTTTTTTTTGGGAAAGCAAAAATTATTTGTCAAAAATATATTACAACTTATTGTAAAAAAACAAATATACTTTTACAGGAATCATTGCAAATAGCAGGTATGATTTATTTATTTCGTTGTTTTAAAATATGTGGTCTAAACATTGCAATACAGGCCGGTAACAGGAAATATGGTGATAGGGAACGAGAACGAAAACTATAGACTTTTAGAGATCTTGGTGTCTGTTTTAACTATTTGATAGGGAACGAGGACGAAATAACTTCCCCGGGCAGCCGCACAGATTTAGGTCAGGTTTGTTCGATCTAAAAGTAGAAAAGTTGCAGGAATAGCAAGCTATTTCAATATTTTTCTACTTTTAGATCGGGCAAAGATGGCCTAAATCTGTGATGCATAGTTGGGGAAGTTAATTCGTTCTCATTCATAGGGAGTGTGCGTCTTGCTGAACTTGGCTTTTAATAACAGTACTGTTGTCGATCCTGGTTTATATAAAAATAATTTTGTTGAAACTTCCCCAAAAGAGGCGGTCTTTGAGAGAGTTGAACCTCATAGTTATATGGGAATAATCGGCCGGAGTGATAAAATGGAGAAAGTTTTTCGGTTGATAAACAAGATATCCAATAGTGACAGTACTGTTCTTGTTAGCGGCAAGAGTGGAACAGGAAAAGAGCTGGTAGCTCGGGCTATCCATCAAAGTTCACCCAGAAAAAATAAACCTTTTATCCCAATAAATTGTGGAGCAATTCCTGAAAATTTATTAGAGAGTGAACTTTTTGGTCATGTTAGAGGCGCCTTTACAGGCGCTACTGCACAAAAAACAGGCAAATTTGAGCAGGCAAACGGCGGTACATTATTTCTTGATGAAATCGGAGATATGAGTCCTGACCTTCAGGTAAAGGTTCTTAGAGTTTTGGAGGAAAGGGAATTCGAGCGGGTTGGCGGTATCAAAAGTATAAAAGTGGATGTGCGAATCGTTGCTGCTACCCACAGGAATCTGGCTAAAGAAGTAAAGAAAGGTAATTTTAGGGAAGATCTTTTTTATCGACTTTATGTTATTCCTGTAAAGTTGCCGTCATTGAATGAGCGTACTTCCGATATACCTTTACTGATTGATTATTATATCAACTTTTTTAATAAACAAAATAGTACTAATCTTGAAGGTATTACTGATGAAGCCATGAAGTTAATGGTTAATTATTCCTGGCCAGGCAATATCAGGGAACTTAAAAATATTATCGAAAGGCTTGTTGTAATAAAAGGAGAAGGCAGAATTATGCCTTCTGACTTGCCTGATAATATGAAAATAAAAAATAATAAGGTTATACAAACAAGCATAGAAATTTCAAAAGAAGGAATATGTCTTAACTCGGCAGTAAATGAATTTGAAAAAGCTTTGATATTTCAATCTTTGGAAAAAACTAAATGGGTAAAAAACAAAGCGGCTAAACTGTTGCAGCTTAACAGAACTACTCTTGTTGAAAAGATTAAACGTCATCATCTACAACCTCAACAATTAAAGAAATGTTCAATCTTTGAGTGAGCCCTGAATTTTATAAAGAGGTATAGCTCGTAGCAGATGAATTGATACTTGACATAGCCATTCATAAAGCTGAATGTGCAAGAATCAGGCTAAAAAAATGGTATCAATTCATTTGCGAAGACCTATAGTTTTAATTTTTGCCACATAGCAGTGCTATGTAAAAAAAAGTAAGGAACGGGGATGAAATAACTTCCACAAGCAGTCACACGGATTTGAGGAAATTATTTCGTACCCCGTTTCTAATCTACCTGTCCCTTACTATTGCACGATGCATCACGTTTCTATTATTTTTTTCAGCCTGCTATAAATAGATGCCGGCGAACTGGATAGCCTGTTTAAAAAGTATGAATGAATTATGTGAAATCAAAACTAAAACTGATGAGATAAATATTTTAACGCAGGCAATTGATTCTTTTAATCATGCTGCAAACAAAATGGAAAAACAGTATCATCTTCTTGAAAATAGAGTAAAAGAGATGGATATTGAATTAAAAGAGAAGAATAATTCCCTTGAAAAAAATCTTAAAGATAAAGAAGACGTAAAAAAATTTCTGATTAATATACTCGAAAGCATAACAACTGGTATAATAGTAATAGATCCTGATGGATATATAACAACGTTAAATCATGCTGCTGAAAAAATAACAGGTTTTATTTCTGAAAAAGTAAAAGGTGAAAAATTTAAAATCCTTTTTGATTCAGGATTTATGAAAGATGTTGATTTGGATCTGGAGAGAGTAAATGCTTTAAATGAAATTTTGGAAGTTGAAACTGAACTTATTAAAAGAGATAAAGAGCTAACAAATATTAACTTATCAATTGCCCCCGTATTGGAATGCGGAAAGTCCCGGGCCGGGATTGTTTTGACAATGCAGGATATTACCAGGATGAAGAGATGGGAACAAAAGGCAAGTCGTACTGATCGTTTGCAGGCTATGGGAGAAATGGCTGTTAAGATAGCTCATGAAGTTAGGAATCCCCTTGGAAGCATTAAACTTTTTGCGGATATGCTAAACAAGGAGCTTCAATCATCAGCAGAGATTAAAGAGCTTTCGGAACATATATCATCAGGAGTAGAAAGCATAAATAATATTATATCCAATCTGCTTTTATTTGTTAAACCTCAACAGTCGCCTGATCTCAAAGTAATAGATATTCACGATGTCCTTAATGGTTCAATTTTTTTTTCAGGTCATATTGTCAAGCATGATAATAGTATAAAAATTAAAACTAAATATTACGCTGCACCTGTAATGGTGCGTGGTGATAATGAACTGTTAAAGCAGGTTGTTTTGAATCTTCTCCTTAATGCAATTCAGGCAATGCCAAACGGTGGTGAGCTTTCTATTTCAACGGACATAGTTAAAATCAGCCAGGAACAGAAAGAAATTGCAGAAATAAAATTTGTCAATACAGGAATAAGTATTAGTCAAAAAAATATAGCGAAGATTTTTGATCCATTTTTTACTACAAAAAAGAATGGGACAGGATTAGGTCTTGCAATAGTACATAATATACTAAAGGCGCATGATGCCGGTATAGACATAACCAGCTCTAAAAAAGGAACGAAATGTATTGTAAGGATACCAGTAGCGGAAGATTCGGAATTATGAATTTTATATAAGGAACGTGGACGAATTCTTCATTCTCAATTCATAAAGGGGCTATATATGCAGGAACAGATTTTGGTTGTTGATGATGAAGCTGATATGAGGATTGCTTTGACGCATGTTCTGCATAAAAATGGTTATGCTGTAAAGAGTGCTGCCAGCGGGCCTGAAGCTTTGAAAAAATTCAATAATGACAAATTCAGCATGGTAATAACGGATGTAAAGATGCCTGATATGTCCGGTATGGAGGTTCTCGGCGCAATTAAAAAAAAATCACCTGAAATTCCTGTGATAATGATAAGTGCTTATGGAACTATAGGTAAGGCTGTTGATGCGATGCAGCAAGGGGCTTCAGATTATCTGGTCAAACCTTTTTCATCGGAATCAATTGAAATGGTTGTGCGGAGAATTGGAGGCCGGTTACCCTGTAAATCATTATGCCGGAAAGATAATACAGAGAATCAGGATGATTTAGAGGGAAAGGGGATAATTACACAGGACACTGGGTTTCATGAAACTATTAAACTTGCAAAAAACGTGGCTGCCAGCAATGCAACAATACTGCTTCAAGGTGAAAGCGGCACAGGCAAGGAAATGTTCGCCTCCTTTATTCATAAGCATAGTACTCATAAAGATGGGCCATATATAGCAATAAATTGTGCAGCCCTGCCTGATGCTCTGGCTGAATCTGAATTATTCGGACACGAAAAAGGAGCTTTTACCGGAGCGCTGAACCAGAGAAAAGGTAAATTTGAGCTTGCCAATAACGGGAGCATTGTACTTGATGAAATCAGTGAAATGGCTCCGCAGCTTCAGGCCAAACTCTTAAGAGTTCTTCAAGAAAAAGAAGTTGTCAGGGTAGGCGGGGCACAGTCAATTTCGATCAACTCCAGAATTATTGCTATTTGTAATGTTGATCTGGAGGCAGCAGTTAAGGCTGGGAGATTCAGGGAAGACCTGTTTTACAGAATCAATGTTATACCTATTACTATTCCTCCTTTAAGGGATAGAAAAAAAGATATACCTGTTCTTGCGAAGCATTTTTTGAAGAAATATAGCAATAAAAACAACAGAAAAATGTTAAAAATAGCTGACGAAACTCTTTCTCTTCTTTTAAAGTATAATTGGAGCGGCAATATAAGAGAATTGGAAAATACAATGGAAAGAGCTGTTTTGCTTGGGGAAGGGGATACGGTATTGCCAGGCCATCTGTTTTTAGAGATAAATGATAACGATACAAGAAAAGATCTACCTGTAATGGTTGGGCAATCTCTTAAGGAGATGGAAAAGGAGTTGATTTTTCAAACCCTTAAGGAAGTAGATGATAATAGAACACATGCTGCCGGAATTTTAGGGATAAGCATTCGAACATTAAGAAATAAATTGCGGGAATACAAAAACAACCCATAGGAAACGGGGACGAAACAACTTCCAAAATACAATCTATACTTTTCTTCTAACCTTCCTTGAAATTTACAATTTCATGATTAATGTAAATAGTTAATCATTCATTTATTTATAAATTTTTAGATAATTTGTAACCATTCACGCTTGCCGGTTTATGTCTGACATTTTTGTCAGAGTTTCCGTTCCCCATGGTTGAGTTGTTGTTGAAATTGTGGTGATGGTGGCCGGGCTGTAGAGACAAGGCATGCCTTGTCTCTAAGGTAGAACCAAGCCCTTATTTTTTATATCAAATAAACATGGAAAAACATATAGTGAAAAAAGAAGCAAGTAACGAAAAAATTAGAAATATTGCGATCATCGCTCATGTTGATCATGGCAAAACAACTCTTGTTGACCATATGTTCAGGCAAAGCGGAACTTTTCGGGCTGGGCAGGAACTTGATGAAAGAATTATGGACACTATGGATCTGGAAAAGGAAAGAGGGATCACGATCGCTGCAAAAAATTGTTCTGTGCGATGGAAAGGGATTAAAATTAATATAATTGATACCCCTGGACATGCTGATTTTAGCGGTGAGGTGGAACGTGCTCTTACTATGGCTGACGGCGCTATTCTTCTTGTCGATGCATCCGAAGGGCCGCTGCCCCAGACACGTTTTGTGTTAAAAAAAACCCTTGAAAAAGGACTTAAAGTTGTAGTGGTGATAAATAAAATTGACAGGAAGGATGCGCGTCCGGATAAAGTTTTAGATGAGATATATGATCTTTTTATTGATCTTGATGCAGACGATGAACAACTCAATTTTTCTTATCTTTATGCTATTGGCCGTTCAGGTATTGCCAAAAAAAGCCTGACCAAAGAAAGCGATAATCTTAATCCTCTTTTTGATACCATAATTGATAAAATACCTCCTCCCAAATTTGATAAGGAGGAACCATTCCAGATGCTGGTTTCCGATCTTGGGTATTCGGATTATCTTGGCAGACTTGCCATAGGACGCATTTTTAATGGAAATGCTGAATTTAACAATCTTATGGTCTGCATCAACGATAAGCATGAGCAAATTCCATTTAAAATATCGAAGCTTCAGATATATGAAGGTATGAAGCTTCAGGAAGCCGAGAGTGTAGAATCCGGTGATATTGTCGTTATTTCGGGGATGGAAGATGTCAAAATAGGCGATACTATCTGCATGAAAGAGTTTCCAAAAGCCATGAAGAGAATAACAGTGGACGAGCCGACGATTTTCATGGAGTTTACAATAAACACATCTCCGTTAAGCGGACAAGATGGTAAAATTGTACAATCAGGGAAGATACGTGAAAGGCTGATCAGAGAGACGCTGCAAAATGTTGCCATCAGACTGGAACAAACAGAGGAGAGAGAACGTTTTACTGTTAAAGGCAGGGGAGAATTCCAGATGGCCATCCTGATTGAAACCATGAGACGGGAAGGTTTCGAGTTGAGCGTAGGACGACCCAAAGTAATTTACAAATATGACAACGGCGAAACTCTTGAACCAATTGAAAAGCTGCATGTGGATTGTGCTGAAGATTTTTTAGGCATTGTTACTGAAAAGCTTTCTATGAGAAAGGGGCGGATGACAAACCTTGTGAATAACGGGCATGGCAGGGTGAGGGGTGAATTTTCAATTCCTTCCCGTTCCTTAATCGGTTACAGGGATGAATTCCTTACGGATACCAGGGGAACCGGGATTATGAATACCCTTTTTTCAGGATATGAGCCGTTTCGAGGTGAATTTCCCTCAAGATCCACAGGTTCAATTATTGCTGACAGGTCAGGTAAATCAGTTGCATATGCTCTTTTTCACCTTGAACCACGAGGACGCCTTTTTATCGCTCCTGGAGAACAGGTTTATGAAGGAATGATAATAGGAGAGAATAATAAAAGCGGTGATATAAATGTAAATCCGACCAAGGAAAAAAAGCTTACGAATATGCGCGCTTCAGGAAAAGATGATAGCACTGTATGTTCTCCCGTACAGCCAATGACACTTGAAAGGGCTATCAATTTTATAAAAGATGATGAAATGGTGGAAGTTGTTCCCCATTTCATAAGGCTGCATAAAAGGGTATTCTCAGCACAGAAACGACATATGCTGCGATCAGTGAACTACAAGAATAAATAGCGAAACAGAATCTCGTTCCAATAGCCCCAGCGTGGAAACAATCATACCAGAATCTATCCCTATTGGGTGATGCTGTAGAGACAAGGCATGCCTTGTCTCTACAATGCAAAATTCCCCATTTTCATATAAAAATTTGCAGATATAAATTTAATGTGATTAATGTCGACAATATTGTTGTATTAATAAATAAGATCGGTTATAAGGGTTGAAAAGGAGTGTTATTACATTATGACAAAAAAACACGCGGAACCAGGATACAGGGAGAAGATAAAAAGGACAAAAACATGGTCAGGCATTGATCTTAAAAAAGTTTATACACCAAAAGATTTAAAGCCGGTTGAGCATGAATATAAAATAGGGAAGCCTGGTGGATTTCCCTATACCCGTGGTATTTATCAGAATATGTATCGTGGCAAGCTTTGGACAAGGCGGCAGCCATGGGGATTTGGAACTCCTGACGATACAAATAAACAGATGAAATATTTAATTGAGCATGGGAATACCGGTTTAATGGTGTTTCGTGATCAGCCGACCATGCACGGGATTGATTCGGATCATCCTCTGGCAAAAGGGGAAGTGGGCGTGAGCGGTGTTCCTCTTGTTTCGGTTGAAGATATGGAGGATCTGTTTGAAGGGATATCTCTGGAAGATATCAGCACTACATTGCTTTGTGCTTCGGTTGTCAGCCCTGTAATCCTGGCACAGTATATTGCTGTGGCCAAAAGAAGAGGGATAGATATCTCAAAATTAAGAGGTACTATCAGTAATGATCCGATCATGAGCCATGTATGTTATTCCGATGTTGCCAATCCGCCTGATCTTGGTGTAAAAATATGGGGTGATCTGGTTGAGTACTGCTCTGAAACAATGCCTGTCTGGCATGCAGCTTATGTTTCT
>Ga0209633_10006250_pt1 | contig 10221 bp, 6 predicted proteins | sample Cruoilmetagenom1_FD_187290 | JGI IMG/M metagenome (GOLD analysis project Ga0209633, IMG submission 187290) | Oil polluted marine microbial communities from Coal Oil Point, Santa Barbara, California, USA - Sample 1 (SPAdes) (version 2) | ecosystem: Environmental > Aquatic > Marine > Oil seeps ... | reverse complement strand
ATGCAATGATCCGCAAAATCCAAACTGCGAGATTCCTTTTTAAGGTAATAACAAATGAATTTTTCATAACCATAGACAATAGTAAGATAAGGAGAAAGGTATAATGAAACAGGTCAATCATCGCAATGCAAATTTAAGAAGCATAATCATTATGGCGGTCGCTCTAACAGTTGGCGCAGGAGTTTCAGGTTTTGGGGGGAGTGCGAATGCGGCTGATTATTACGTTGATACCAATGGAAGCGATACAACCGGCGATGGCTCGCAAGGTGATCCATGGAAAACGATTGAATATGCTGTTGAGCAGCAAGCCGTAAGTGGAGATATGGTATACGTTAATGATGGGACTTATACTGAAGGACAATTGAATGTCCCGGAAGGCGTTGATATTACATCTGTATCACAGAACGCTGGTTTGGTTATTGTGCAACCTAACTGGAGTACCGAAAATCATAAAATCCCATTGCTTAAATTATCATCTACACAAGGCATTAACAATCCAACCGGCAATTCAATTACTTATCTTACGTTAGACGGCGATGGAACATCTGGTGTTAATCGTGTTACTGGGGCGATAGGTATTTTTGAAAGAGATAATGTGGAAATAGCCCACTGTATTGTTAGAGATTTTTGGTATAACACAATTAATACAGTTGATAGAATAATATATACAACCGTTGCGGCTGATCCGACGAAAATGTGGTGGGATATTTGGCCGAAGGATGCCGGATTAGATGGTGATGACACAAATTTAGATACTAACTGGCCGGTTACAGCGGTAAACCATATAGAAAATTTCCAGTTCCATCATAATACGGTTACAAATTGTGGTAACGCGGTGTCTCAAAGAGATGGGTTTGTATTAGCGCTTTGGTGTACAAAAGATTCGGGAATCTATAATAATATAATTGACGCAAGAGGCAAACCAGGGACCGAATGTATCGGAGGTAACTCTCCTACTGCTGATCTTTCTGGTTGTTTATGGAATGTTGACATTTACAACAATACTGGTAACCGTTCACAGGTTTTTCGCTTATCAGGCCCCAAAGAAGCCGTAAAAGTACAAAAAGCCGTAACCGTTCACGCATAATCGTGATTTATGACATAAATCCTCTGGTAGAAGCCCGTAGGGCTTCAATAACAATAGCCGCGGGTGCAGGGAGTGAAACGACCGGAACCTGAATTTATCGCATTAAACAACGGCGGATACAAAGCAATCTTAATTGTCTTGCTTTCAGGGTATGCGATGATCTTGTCAACATAAAGCCCTATTATTTCCCGTTTTTCCTCAATCGTGCCACTTTCAAAGATTTCCCCAAAATGGTTAAGGGCGTTGTCAGCAAAAACCCGTATTTCCTTTTCTTTGGGAATAGCAGGTAACAGCCTTTGGATTTCCTTTAGCTCCGTCTCGATCTTTTCGCGTTCCTGGGTTAATTCCTCGGCTTCCACATACAGGCCCAAAGATTGCGCCACATTCGGGCTGACTGTTTTCAGGTGATCCCTTAAATGGGCGGTCTCCTGATCTATTTCCGCTAATCGCTTATGTAGTAGCCGGGTAGAATCTTTTTTAGTGCCGGTAAGCCGTTGGATTTCAGCGGTTATATATTCATGAAGTTTTTTATCGCCCTGAAGTTTCAATAAATCCTGTTTGATAATGTCCAAAATATGATTTTCCACAAATATAGCAGGTACGGTATATCGTTGAGGGCATTTATCAATAGCCCCCTGATGGTGATTAGTACAGGAATAATACCGGGCGTTTTGGTTCTTTCTTGACATGCCAAACATAGCGCCGCCGCAAATACCACAACGAAAACGCCCGGAAAGTAAATATCTGGAATGAACCTTATTTCCGGTCATTTTAATATGTGCCTGCCGAGAGGCTTCACGGCGGGCCTGTACCTGCTCGAAAAGGTCGCGGTCAATCAATGCCGGCCAAGCATTGTCCATCACAATCCAATCGGATTCAGGGCGTTTTTCCTCCCCTTCCCCCTGACGTTCCACACTCTGGCCGTTGGTGTGAGTATGCCACTTGCTACGTGTCCGGCGATTATAGGCATTCTTGCCGGTATAGGCCGGATTCTCCAGAATACTATGGATTGCCGAATGAGAAAAAACGTTACCCTTTGCGGTTCTGATTCCGGCATTCATTAGCTCGATTCGTATCCGGCGGATAGGGACACCGGCGGCATAATCGTTAAATATTTTTTGGATGACTTTTACCCTGACAGGTTCCGAGGGTATCAACGTACATTGTTCATGTTTCTGTTTATGGAAACGCACACCGGGAGGCAGGGTTTCAAGTACCTGACCACTTTCAGAATGAAAGATTACCTGCGATCTGTCCGACATGTCCCTGACAATCTTTTTTGGGTTTCCCGCCTGATCTAAAACAAGTCGGTCATAACCATGTGGAGGGCCGCCAGAGGGCCAGAATCCACGTTTAACACAATTGATCATCCCACGCATAGTATCACGGGAGAGCTTACGGAGGTAATCTCCGTTTTGGTAATGCTCTACATAGCTAATCAGGCCGGAGGCAAAAGTCTTGTCGGTTTCCTGACCGGTAGAGGCATAAAAAATCTGTTTGCCGTTCTCCATAAATTGACGCTCTAACATCATGCCATCAATGGGATCTTTAGGACGAGCTAAGCGGTTACGATCCCACGCAATAACGGCCTTTACATCCTTTGCCGTTTCAGTAAATGACAGCAGAGATCGAAGCCCCGGACGGTTTAAGTCGCTACCGGTAATAGCATCGTCGGTAAAGACTTCTACCAGTTCCCAGCCCTTGGACTGTGCAAATTGCTGGAGTTTTTCCCGTTGCTGTTCAAGGCTTACATCCTGTTTATCGGTTGAACAACGCACATAGCCAACGGCTTTAATCATTAGTTTTTCTCCTGTGTTATTCTTGGCGGTATGACTTCACGGAAGGCCATTACTCATATCATATATTATACGATACTTGACCGCAAAAACAAAGTAAAAAATTACATAAATTCTTATTATATAAGATATTATGCAAATTGTTGGGGGTTTATTAGATAGTCCGATAACAGGTTTTCTGCCGAATAAATTTTTTGAAACCGGTTGTTCACAATCAAAGATTATTCACGCTGTCTTATAGCAATTATGGCCGCCTTCACGGTCCGCTTGCGCGGCTTTCGCGATCCGGCCATAATTGCATATAAAAAAAGCATACCTGCGTTTCGGTCGGGGTAAGAGGTGGTTTGTCGCAGGTATGCTTATAGAGCATTACAGAACGTCTATTTATAGAGTTCCGTTATGATTTTTATGCACTAACAGTAAAACTTTAATTTTCCTCCTGTTCAAGCAGCATGTCATCCTCCATACGCTCTACGAGGATAATCTTACCGTCTGCATCGTAATGGGTATAGACGGCGCTTGTCTCGTTGCCCATGCTGTCATACGTACAGATGAGTTCCACCCTGTTACCGTCGTTTAGATAGAGGATGAAATGCGTTATATTGCCCTTTGGATCGGTTACTATTTTGGCGAGGAAATCGCCTGTGGAATAAGCAAGAAATTCTATCTTCGTACCATCGTTTAGAAGTTTCTCTGTAACTTCGATCTGCTCTATCAAGGGTGGTTGAAAGTTTCTTTGCCATTTTGCGATTCGGCCCTGTTCAACTTTCGCCTTGGTCGGCATTTTTGCTATTGCTGGCGCTGACATGGCTTTATCCATACCGCCGCCACCGCCGCACATCATCATCATTGACACACCGTTCAGGCGATAACACGCCTGCCACAACCACACCTCGGCAAATTCCCGCAAGTCCAGAATATCAATTTGACCGTCTGCGTGAAAATCACATTTTACGTAAGTATCCGCCCAGTTCGGGTCGTTATCGTCCAATAGCCACGCCCTGGACAAGTCTGAAAATTCGTGCAGGTTGATTATGCCGTCTTGGTTGAAATCGTAAGGGTGAATTAAATCTTCACAGGCCATCTCATCGGCGCCCATATCGACAACGGCAACAGTATCATCATCGCCGTCGAGAATTCTATCGTCCCCGTCAATGTCATATTCGCCGGGTTCGACAACAGAATTATCGCCCCTGTCGATACATTCCGAATCCGGGTCGAGGTGGAAATTGCCGAGGTCGGGGTCGCTATAGGCAAAGCAGGGATCACAGTTGATATTACCGTTGCCGTCGGGCGTGCCTGAGCCGGGTAAATCGTTAGGGTCGGTTACGCATGAATAATAAGTCGTTCCACAACCGGCCAACTGGGTCAGATCGTCAGCTTCATTGTTGTACCAGAGGATACAGTTGTTAATATCAGGCTCATTGTTGCCCGTAAAATATATCCCCTCGTTCTGATTATAGACAATAGTATCGTTGCGAATATCGGGATTGTCCGATGGCTGATACAGCTTGATCCCATAGTAATCAGTACCATCGCTGCCGTTATGGTGTATCATACTGTTTATAACGGTCGGCGTTGAGTTATAGCAGTATATTCCATTTTCATCATTTTCGTAAATCCTGCAATTATTTACTTCAACAGTTTTTCCGCTACCGGAGGAATATAAACCATCGTAACCATTTTCTTTAACAACACACCGATCAATTACCACATTACCATTTTCGCAGGATATACCGACCTCGCTATTTCCCCTGATAACGCAGTTGGCAATTAAGAAATCGACATCTTCACCAAAAGTACCGTATTGATTGCCGTTTCTTACTATAAAACCGTCCAGTATAGTATCATCGCCCATCGTAACTACTTTATTGTTTTTGAGTTCTTCGCTGATATAACCAGTCAGATAAGTTTTATGGCCGACAAAGTCCCTTTGCTCCCTGCTGGTCTCATCGCCGATAAAGCCGCCATAGACTTCCACAGTGTCGGGTATAACAAAACTGTTACCGGGGTCGCTGCCGGGGCTGTAGGTGTCCATTGCCACCCATATTTCCGCACCGCAGACACCGGCCCGCCGCAGGGCGGATTGTAAATCAAGATAGGCGTTTTCCCAACTTGTGCCCGTATTGTACGTGCTGTTGGGATCGAGCATACCGTTGACATAAATAACGCCCGAAACAGAGCACGGGTCCTCCCAACAGCAAATCGGCGTTCTTACTTTTATGACCTTATAGGCGATGTCGGTCTCGATGATCGCCGTATTAATAATTATGCTGTTCGGCTCGGCCATCTCGTTCACCAGTACATCGATGGTAATGGTATTGTTATTCGGGTCATTAGTTGTCAGAGAACCGAGCGCCCAAAAATAGCTGTTTTTTTCCGGGTCGTAATCGTTATACTGGGGCGTTGAGGATAAAAACGTGGTCTCTCTCGGCAGCAAATCCGTAACTTCCACCCATTCGTGGTCATACCCATTGTGGCCGTAGGTGATCGTATAGGTGAACTCATCACCGGGGGAGTAGCAAGACGGACTACAGGGATCGCAGGGGTCGAGACCGTCATCTTTGTCCAGATATATCTTCCACGACGGCTTATAACCAACACCACTTGCAACGACTATTCCCGCTGGCCCACTAATGCCTTCATCTATGACAGAGCATGGATCGGATGGCCATATAGTTGGATCGAATACTTCAATATGGTTACTGGTAGTCGTAACAAATAATAAATTAGTTTCCGGACACGCCGCTAACCCCGTTGCCTGATAGGGAGTAAAACTTCGCTCGTTTTTTGAATTAGGGTCGCTAATATCTGTCTTAACCAAATAGCTGTTACTTCCATATCCACCGGTATATAAATAACCGTCCAACGAATCAATTGCTATTCCCTTACATACCCTACCAACATCGACACTCCCCTCATGGCTCCAATCACTGGCATCATAATAATTAACGGTTGACGTATTATTTGTAACAAAAAGAAGGCCAGAGGCTTCCAATGCAAGTCCCCATGCACCACCTCCACCAAGATTCTCCAGTGTATGATAAGTTCCTCCCTCAAGTGTGAGAGATTTATTTCCTGCATCCCAATTATATACAAATAGTTTTGTAGTTTCCCTGTCAACAGCATATAATTTATTCGCATCAACATCATAAACAACACCAGCCAGATTACCTGCCCCCGGTGCGGTTACAGAACCTATATTCTCCATAGTTTTTGCATTTACCAAAGCAATTTCATTTTCGTTTTCTTCCGTAACGAAAATATATTGAGACTCTGGATCAATGGCAAGCCCAACTGTACCCCACCCATTGCCCCCATAATCAGGCACAACAACTGATTTCTCTTGAAATACTATTTGTTCTTCTATCACCTCATATGCTTTAATGACCCGACCGTTCTTATCCGTAATAGCATATACCGATGTTATTCCTTCGGCGATGGTGTTATTGGCAAAGATACACATACCTATCATTAGACAAATATTCAGTTTCCTTATTTTCATTATCATACTCCTACAGTAATTATCGAGATTAAGAATTAGATTATTTTGCATGTTCACTAATCACACATACATATACGTTTTTTTCGTAGCATACCAACGCTTCCGAAAAGAAAAAGCGACAACATTCCGGGTTCGGGTATTTCATGCGAAACAATATGGTCATAGGTAATGCTATTTCTATCGAATAAATCAATCGAAAAAGTAGTGTCATCAGGCCAAAAGCCGGTAAAAAGTCCGCCTGGGTAACTACCTCCTGAAGAATCAAAAGCAAATCCATAACCATAAATGTCAATTATTGATTCGTCATCCGCTGCCAAGTTATTTATTACACCTCCTGAAAGACTGGCCGTACTTGAATCAAAAGCGTTGAAATATAACAATTCGCCGCCGGACATGCACAGATCACTCTGGTTATGTGCGTCAAGATAATTCAATTTTCCACCGTCGAACAAATCCAAAATGCTCGTATGATATGTGTCAAATTGAAGAATTACTCCACCATGTATATTGGATTCGCTATTGTCATAACTATTAACTTGCCAAATATCACCGCCATTCATCAATAAAGTATCACCACTCCATAAATCTAACTGATCGTAATGCTCATTTTCAACTACATAGTCAATAGCATTTACTTTGTCCGCTCCAAAAGATAAAACCACCACCAACATTGCCATTACCAATACAATTTTCGTTTTCATAATACACCTCTGCCAAAAAACATTATTACTTACCACCGGATAATACCGGACAATTATTCATCTTTTTATTTTGCGGCTTTAAAACTCAAAAGGCACCACCGCTGATGCTCACCATAGGCACGCTAGCGCCGCGAAGAACATACGCAGGCAGTGCCCATACTGGGCACTGACCCTTGCGCATCTCCTATACAAATAATCTAGCGTTTCATGGTGACACACACTGGTTACAGTGATTTACATATTCAATTGTCTGGCTGGAAAATCAGCCGATATTCCTTAAAAAATTTATCTTTTTATGAAAAATAACCATCCTTTCCTGTTCGGTTCTCAAAAATTGTTGGATATTCCCGATTGAGTACATGCCGAACCTTCCCTCTTAACTACTCTCTGCCGGTTGGTAAATCTTGTTCCGACACAACCTTACACAATACATAACACCACACTCTACTACTACCCACAATTATAGTGATTTTTTATCCGCCTGTCAACAAAAAAGATTCGTCCGATAAATTATTTTTCCGGGTTCACATCTTTTATTCCACCGATCCGATAGCACCTGGCCCATATCTGTACTACACCGGTGGTATTTGCCTTGTTTTTCAATAGGCCGAATAAGCCGGACGAATTATTGGATTCGCTATTACGCTTTACAGAGCCGAGCAGATACACGCCATTGGCCTTTACATAAGCGGTGGTGGTAAAATCCTGCCGATTAGTAATCGGCGCGGAGTTCTCCACAAAACCCACTACCGAGGAAATCCCCACCTTTACGGAAAGCCGACAAGTATCGATAGTTGATTCTCTCACTCCGCAAATAAATGTTAAGCCGGTCTGGATATATTCAAAGCCCGATGTCGAAACCGTCCCATTATCGGATACCACCTTTTTAGGGACAGGGACACTTTCACCGGATGTAAATTGCGACTGGCCGCCGTCCATTAAGACAAACATCGGCCTTGCAATCATGTTGATCGTCTTGTTTTCCTGCTCGGCTTTCAGAACAGCGTTAAGCACACCATTGGCGGCAAAGGATGAACCGCTTAAATTGCCGCTTTCGGCCAGGCTAAGGGCAATTTCACCATCAACGGCCATATCCATACCGAACGTTTGAGAAAATTCGTCCCTGAAATCTATAACATAAAGCTGAACCACCCAGCTATTGGACGGAGCCGAATCGATACCGTCCAACATTTCATTTACACGGCGCAAAACTTCCACCGTATCGCCTACCACTACCAGGCCATCATCATAGGCCACAGACCGGCCGTGTTGAGACAATAGCGACTGTATCGCCTGTTGCAGTTCAGCGGCCCTCATGCGTTTTACAACACGAACCAAAACGCCGCGATCTTCCGGTCGCAGCGTACCCAGATAATACAGATTGCCGGTTTTTGTTAGCTGTACACCCAGCCGCCGGGCCACTACGCCGAGTATATCTGATATGGTCTGGTTTTGTACTTCCACACATACCGGCTTACTATCGAGATCGTCCTCACATACAACGCTTACCCCGCTTTCATTACTGACCCAGCGCAGAAACATGCCAAGTTTCATATCCTGACAGGACAGGGTAAGCCTTGGTTCATTAGTGGCCTGTTTGATTTCTTTTAATCGGGATTCCTTTAGTGAGTTGTAGTATTCCCGAAATTCAACCCTACCGTCAAACTCTGTAACATCCCCGCAACCACACACACAGACCAACAGTAATAACATTACCTTACGCATAATAACCTGACTCCATATAAAATTACAAAATGAACCGGGTAGAACCACCGCCACAGCCAATCGGGCAGCCTGATTTTGCTATGCGATGGGACAAAGAGAATGAACGGCAGGGCAAATACAGCAAAGACCTGAACCGGATTTTCGGTCGATATACAATAGACGCAGGATAGCAATACAAATAACATCCCGCCGATAATCTTCCGATGCTCCATATAGCGCATTATCATTACGGTTAATAACCCATATAGGCCATATTCAATCGGTGCTATTAAGGTAATCAGCCCCAGCAAAAAGGCCAAAGGTCTATGACCTTTACCCCATATATGACCGGCACACAGAGCGATAGCAAACGTAAATATGATATTGACCCTGCCCGGATAAAATACGGCAAACCCGAATTGCGATACAACGGCCAGTATTAAAAGTCTGCAAAGATACCGGAACCGATTGCGAGTATAATCCATGCCTGTAGCAATCAGCCAGGCATACAACGGAAAAGCTATCCGGCCGATTATTCGCAACGCCGATACTTCCGGGAAAAACACCATTCCGATATGATCGATCAGCATGGTAATCAGCGCCAAACATTTAAGTATTTCGCGCCGCCTGTCGATCAGTTTTCCATCCGTAAAATCAAGCCATCGCATAGTATTACCTGTCTTTTTTTCCATAATATTTTCGATACCTTTTTGTCTTTATATTCGCCGTAATCGATCACGTCCCCGATACTGTATGTATAGCCGTTTGTTAAAACGACGCTGTCTTTGGTAATCAGTGCAATTGCCGATTCTTTTTTCAACTGTTCACGCAAGCTGCTGTTTTCCTCTTGCGCCGTTTTCAGTTCTTTCTCGATCTTGTCTGTCTTCTGCTGTTCCTGCTCTTTCTTTTGCGTGGCTTCCTGTGTCTTAATAACCTGGCTGATCTTGTCCTTTTGTTTGGTCTTTTGTGTGATGTTCGGCTTGTGCGTTCTTGTCGTCTGCTGTTTTGCAATATCGCCCAGCTTGCCGAGAAAAGAGTCAAACACGAATTTACCGCCGCCAAAGAACATTACCCACATAAACAGGCAAAAAACGATCAGCCGACTCGATACGGGCCATAAGTTTTGTTTGAGGAACCACCAGAAGACACCCAAACGGCCGTGTTTTTGAAACTGATGCTTTTCAGCGGAACCGGTAACACCGCCGGTATGCGGGGCGGCGTAGGAATCATAAAATTGAAAGTAATATGAATCTAACGTGAAGGTTTCCTTATGTACCATTCGCCAGCGGCCATCAATCGAGCGTTTTTCGATCTGATGAATCCGCTTTTCATATTCGCCGGTAATCGCCGCCTGTAATTCGTACCAGTGGGACATTGAAATCTTACAGATCGGGTCTCGGTTCGTTTCGCCGCTTATCAGATTTATCA
>Ga0209633_10006249_pt1 | contig 10222 bp, 9 predicted proteins | sample Cruoilmetagenom1_FD_187290 | JGI IMG/M metagenome (GOLD analysis project Ga0209633, IMG submission 187290) | Oil polluted marine microbial communities from Coal Oil Point, Santa Barbara, California, USA - Sample 1 (SPAdes) (version 2) | ecosystem: Environmental > Aquatic > Marine > Oil seeps ... | reverse complement strand
CACGTAGACTATTTAACAAAGCTGGCTGATCTTCCAGACGCAAATAAAGCTCTTTTGCAGCGTCCTGAATTTCATGATCAAACTCTTTCTGATAGGTGGAAACCTGTCTTTCGAATTGATCAGAAACATTTTGTCTTGATTGATTTAATGCTCGTCGGAAATCCTGTTTCCACAAGTTCGCATGACTTTCTTCGATCGCAGGATCTAGCAAACTATCGTTAGCAAGATCGGTGATCACCTGATCAACTAATTGTCGGAGCAAAGCTTCCTCATAACTTTTATCGTGAGAAACAGCACCTTCTTGCGGATTTGACTGAAGCACAGATTTCCCAAACCCGATCAACTTCCGCATCGGCCATGTGATCACATCTCGCGCTTTTCCTAATTTTTCACCAAAGCCGGGGATCTCCAACAGATCTAATAATTCCGCCATCGCCCGTTGAAAGGTATCGTAATAATCAGGATGATCGAGAAACTCGCTGCGATAGCTCTGCATAGCTGAATCTATCGCGATCTGAAGGTTTTCCTGCCATGCCAGATCATCCTGAATTTCTTCTTGCACCGGTTGTATCCAGTTTTGCCAATTTGCCTTGATGAATTTTTGCGGCTGATCCGTTCTTTCAGCAAGATTGCCGATCAATAAATTCAGCGCCTGAATAATATGATCAGAATTGAGTTCTTCATCGGCTTCCACAAAAGGCAAAGAAACTAGCGCAGGCACTTTTGCTTCGGGTAATTCTGTTTTAAATCGATGCTCAAATGATCGGAACAATGTCTGCTCTTCACCCTCGCCCAGTTTGTTGATACAAATCAATAAAGGCTGATCCAGTGTCACGAGCAATTCCAGCATTTCCCAAACCGACTGATCAGCGTATTTTTCTTTACTGACGGCGAGGATCAAAATATCAGCCAGGCCAATTGTGCGTAACACGCCATCAATGTACCCACGCGCATCAATAGAATCGAAATCCGGCGTATCCCAGATCACGGTCGGTTTTTGATCGATCAGAATAGCTGGCTTGTTGATCTCTGTTAGTGCATATCCGGCCAGATCATCGTGCGTCAAGTCTGCCTGATCAAATTGTCTGAATTTCGGGAACATTGTTGCCAGCCACGCGCTATTTCCACCTTGGGATCCGGTTAAAAACCCCTGCGGATGAACAGTAAAACCCGCCAATGGACTGACTCCGGCCAGCGGTTCTGGCAGCAAACAATTAACTAACGTACTTTTGCCAGCCTGAGTTGGGCCAAAGATGACGATATTTTGTGGGAGGTTTGTTGTCTGATCGAGCTGCTGTTTCAACAAAGACGTTTCTGCCAGAACCAATGTTTTCAACGCATGGTTGCAGAAGTGAGTTAGCTTACTGTCAGAAGATGCTGCCTCGCGAACGCTTTGGTAGCGCTGCTGCAGTCGTTGAATAAACGCGATCATTGTCTGGATCATACCAGACGCTTGATCTTAAATAATGCTCAATAGCAATAATTCATAGGCGATCAGAACCATGTAACCAATAAAGCTGATAGTGATCAGCTTTCCGATCATGAAACGGTTCAGAAACATATAACTGGAAAGCGCTGTCAGGAAAACAATACAAGTTCCGGTCATGATCATTTTGGACATAATAAAGGCTGGCACACCAAGACCGAGAAAATAAGCCATCACCGGGTTGGCCTCTATCGCGCCGCCAGCGAGTAACTTCAGGGTAAAGAATGCATCAAGGATCGACATCAGCATAACGCCGACAACTAATACAAACAGTCGTGGATGATACCAGTCTCGTTGCGCATCTGGACTCTCGTCTGCTCGACGATGCTGTTTTCTTCTGGAGTGAGTAATACTTTTAAACGCGGTCGACATTGTAAACACACGTCGATCCGGGGTGCGGCGAAAATTTTGATCAGAATTTTCCGTGTAGCTCCTTATTATTACGTCCTGCATGCTTCCCGTTTCTCCATGAATTGGTCAGACCATTATGCACATTTTCCATGCCATGAGCCACCCCACATCTATAATTCTGGTGAAATTTAATTCATGCGTGTAACTTATATCAGGACTGTTCGTAAGGAGGAAGGATGTCGAACCTTTTTAGCCCAGTGCTTTTTGAAGCCCTGATTATACTTTTATTCATACTAATACTCTGGCTGGTCATTCGATCAATTCAACAATTTCGTGATCATGATCGCTTGCTGCGGATTGACACGCACATGGATGATCTTCAAACGCATCTTGATTCGTTGGAGCAACTCATGATCCGTTTGCAAACGGATCAGATCCAGGCATCGAGCATCACTCGCGAGCAAATGATGGATCGGCTGTCGGACAGCAATGATAAAACACAGGGTTCACTTTCGATCTTGCGCGAACAACTGGGCGAGAATTTTTCCCGTCAGCACACGCAATTCGAACAACGACAGAATGAAGCCAGCAATTCGCTCAATGAAGGTCTCTGGAAAAATATGCAGACCATGCAGAGCCAACTTGCCAGCACACTCAACCAAAATACGCAGGAACTGGGTCAGCGGTTTGAGCAGTTGACCAAACAAACAGATCAGCGTTTAAGCGCGATCAGTGATCAGGTTGATAAACGATTAGCCGATGGCTTCGAAAAAACCACTGCAACATTTTCCGATGTGATCAAACGGCTGGCATTGATCGATGAGGCACAGAAAAAGATCACCGAACTCTCCGGCAATGTCGTCAGTTTGCAAGAAATTCTTGCTGACAAGCGTAGTCGTGGCGCATTTGGTGAAGTTCAACTGAATTCGCTGATCAGAAATATCCTGCCGGAAAAGAGCTTCTCTTTTCAACATACGCTGAGCACTGGTGCGCGGGTGGACTGTTTGTTATTGCTGCCGAAACCAACGGGCAATGTTGCAGTGGATGCCAAATTTCCTCTGGAATCCTTTCGTAAAATGACCAATATTGAGCTGGCGAACAGTGACCGCCAGCAAGCGACACGCCAGTTCAAAACCGATATTAAGAAGCATATTCAGGATATTGCTGCAAAATATATTCTCCAAAACGAGACCTCAGATGGCGCGATGATGTTCATTCCTGCCGAAGCAGTTTTTGCAGAAATTCAGTCACATCACCCAGATCTTGTGGAACTGGCACACCATTCGCATGTCTGGATGGTATCGCCTACAACTTTATGGGCGATCCTGAATACCGCGAGAGCTGTGTTGAAAGATGCTGCTACGCGAGAACAGGTTGATTTGATTCAGGAACATTTAGGCCTCCTGGCAGAAGACTTTGATCGCTTTAAAACGCGTATGAATGGCTTGGCCAGACATATCGAGCAGGCGCATGAAGACGTGCAGCAGGTAAATACTTCTGCACGGAAGATAAGTGCCCGATTTGATCAGATAGAGCGTGTTGAGCTGGATGAAAGTTTGACAAAAAAGATTGATCTAAAGAAAAAGTAGAAGAATAACCTATACTTTTCAGATAATTAGACTATACTTATTATATCTGACATAAGCTTTCGGCATTAAGCTATGCAGTGATAAAGGGAAAAACAAAGTGATGAAAGAATTAACCACGGTCATTTTTGATATGGATGGTACCTTGGCGGACACTGAAGAAGTCCATCGCCAGGCATTCAATCTCGCCTTTGATGACTTTAATCTTGACTGGCACTGGTCACGAAAAGAATATGCCGAGCTGCTGGTGATCTCTGGTGGTCGTGAGCGCATGCGTCAATATGCGCTGGATAGTGCCAACTTCAAAATGCCGCCAGATCTTGATGAATATGTGGCCTGAATCCACAAACTAAAAACCAGCCACTATGCACGTATGCTGGTGGAAGGTCATGTGAAATTGCGTCCGGGTGTTCGACGTATTCTGGAAGAATGTAAGGATGCAGGTCTACGCATGGCAATCGCAACATCTTCGCAATTATCGAATGTCACCACTTTATTAGATAACAATTTACCATCCAACTGGCAGTCCTGGTTTGAGATCATCGCAAGCTGCGATATTGTTGAAGATAAAAAACCGTCACCCGCTGTTTATGAATATGTGATGGCACAACTCAAAGTTTTGCCTGAAAATTGCCTGGCACTTGAAGATACCAGAAATGGTTTTTTATCTGGTCAGGCGGCATGCATTCATACCGTGATCACAACGCATTATTTCACCTGTAATAATGATTTTGAAGGTGCGCCTCTGGTTGTAGATACTCTCGGTGAACCCGATAAACCATTTATGATTTCGGGCGGAGATCCGGATCTGATTGAGCATATTGGGCATGAGGGAATAAATTATGTCTCAGTGGATTTATTCAAACAGATCGTATCCGGTACACATTTTCATGCGGCGAAAATTGATCAGTGTGCTTAAAGAATAAGCGAAAAAGATCTCCGTCGAGTCTATATCACTAATACCGGAAGCGCGGATCGCGATAAAAATGCCGATGATAACGGTGTTGAAAACCCCAATAAGGATCCCAAAAAGGGTCGTAGTAACGTCTGTGTAAATAGGGATAAGGCGGCGGATCACGATATTCTGCCCACATATAAGCTTTTATTGAGTTTACTACCGGGAATGTGTAAGGCTGCTCCCCGATCTTGCCATCCTTAACTCCGGCTAATTCACCATAAATCGTCACCAGTCTACCTTTTTTAAAGATTTCAGGATCAAGAAACTCACTGACTTTTGCTAAAAAACGTCCTGCAGTTTCGTCACCACTTTTTGGTCGACCATTTCTGCTCAACTCTCGAGAAACAACCCCTACCCATGTCTCATCTTTTTTATTTTCAATCGACGCAATTGAGCCTCCCCAGCGAACCAGCTCACCTTTGTGCGCCTCAATTTCCTGTAAAACCTCTGAAATCTGTGGGCTGTTTTCAATTGGTGTAGTGATTTCCTGTGGAAGATTACTTGCGCAGCCTGACATCGCCCCCAACAAAAAAGCATATATAAGCAATAAGACGATCGAGTACAGATTCTTGTTATACATTTGCTTCTTCTCCATTCTTATATTCCAGCGACTCCTGCCAGAACACTAAGCTATAACATATCAGACAGGCTAAAGAATTGAGAGTTTCAATCCCTAGAAACGTTCAACATAGCAATCGATAAAATATAAGCATGTAAACATAAAAAATACTGGAGCCATACGAATTACTTTTTACTGGTCAGTTTGCCTGGTGGCTGGCAAACTATATTAAATGACTCTCACTGAATTACGTTATATTGTCGCTGTCGGGCGCACCCTCCACTTTGGCAAAGCTGCAGAAGCTTGCTTTGTGAGCCAACCAACCTTGAGCGTTGCGATCAAAAAGCTCGAAGAAGAACTGGGCGTGATCCTGTTCGAGCGTGGCATGAACGAGATCCAGCCAACGCCCGTCGGACAAAAAGTCATCGAACAGGCGCAGCAGGTTCTCACGCAAGCCGAACACATTCGCCAACTGGCCAATGAAGGCAAGGAACAACTGAAAGAACCCCTGCGATTAGGCATTATCTATACGATTGGCCCTTACTTGTTACCCCATCTAATCCCCTTATTACATCAACTGGCTCCGGAAATGCCGCTGATCATCCGTGAAGATTTTACCGAAAATCTGCGCACAGCCCTGAAAAATGGCGAGATTGATGTAGCAATCCTTTCATTGCCATTTGAAGAGCCCGGCTTAAAAACACACATGCTTTATGAAGAACCCTTTGTTCTGGCAATGCCATCAAAACATCACTGGGCAAAAAGAAAAAGCATACGTCCCGGAGAGCTGGGTGAAGAAACCTTGCTACTACTGGGTGCCGGGAATTGTTTCAGAGAGCAGGTGCTCGCGGCATGCCCGGATTGTATTCCCGCAGGAAATGATCGAGAAAGTAGCCTGCAAAAAACGCTGGAAGGTAGTTCACTGGAAACTATGCGACAGATGGCAGCATCAGGTGTCGGGATCACTGTTCTGCCTTGCACTTCTGCTGGAAAGGGCATGGACGTGAATGGTTTACTAACGATCAAACCTTTTTCTGATCCAGTTCCCCATCGTGAAATTGTTCTGGTTTCACGAAATAGTTTTCCTCGTAAAGAGGCTGTGAAAGCCATTTGTCAGGCGGTGCAGGAAACCCCTTTGGGCTGTGTGATTAAATCCAGCTAATCAAACATTGTAGGAGTGGATTATATCCACTCCTACAGAAATTCGATCACTTGATCACAATGTAAGCCGCCTGATTCCCCCGACGAACACGGAATAACATCCGTCCTTCACCCGTCGTATTCACAATCTGAAGAAATCCGGTCAGATCATCCACCGATGTTCGGTTGACCGAAGTAATCAGATCACCATCGCGCAATCCCGCTGCCCAAAGTGGGCTCCCTTGCTCCACCTCGTACAGTATGACACCTTTTATACGACCATAAGCTGGGGAGTTTTCAGGAATATCGCCAAAGGTAGCACCAGCAAGACGAGGGTTTTTCAATTCGGATGTGCTGGCAATTTCTTCAACATCGGCAACCGTCGTCGTAAAACTCATTTGTTTATTATTACGTACCACTGTGAACTCAACCTCTTCTCCAACACGCAATAAACCAATCCGGGTACGTACATCACTGGAGCCCTTAACCTGTTTACCATTGACTTCAATGATGACATCGCCGGGAATAAGCCCGGCTTTAGCTGCAGGAGATTTAGGAGCCACATCCACAACTACTGCGCCCTTTCTTTGCTCAATACCAAACGCATCAGCCAGATCCGGATCCAGATCCTGAGTCTGAGCACCGATCAAACCACGATGAACTTCGCCATGCACCACCAGTTGTTCTGTAACCATGTTGACCATGTTGATCGGAATGGCGAAACCAATCCCGACATTGCCACCACTTTGTGAAAAGATCGCGGTGTTAATCCCAACCAGCTCTCCTCTCAAATTAACCAGCGCGCCGCCAGAGTTACCCGGATTGATCGAAGCATCAGTTTGAATAAAGTCTTCGTAACCTTCTATGCCTAACCCTGTTCGCCCCAGAGCACTGACAATACCCGAAGTGACCGTTTGTCCAAGGCCGAATGGGTTACCAATCGCCACCACAAAATCACCTACGCGCAATTCATCAGAATCTGCCAACTTGACTGCAGTAAGATGTTTAGCTGGGATCCGAATCACCGCGACATCGGTTTCCGGATCGGTTCCTATCAACTCCGCCTGAAACTTTCGACCATCACGAAGATTCACTGTGATCTGGTGCGCATTTGCGATCACATGATTATTCGTCACTACCAGACCGCGTTCTGCATCAATGATGACACCCGTTCCCAAACTTTGCGTTTTTCGCTCGCGAGGTTGATCCGGGATATTGAAAAAACGCTTAAAGAAAGGATCGTTCAGTAAGGGGTTCTGCCTGATCTGAACACGGCCTTCAGTGGCTATATTCACTACAGCAGGCGTGACTTGTTCAACCATGGGAGCTAGGCTGGGCATTGTTTCGCCATCAATTTCCTCTGGCAGAACAGCGTACACCGAGGCCGAAATTATAGTGATCAGAATCAAGCTGGTGAAAAACAGCTTGTTCATCCAGGGTTGCATTAATATCTTAGTTTTCGAGTTCATAGAAGATATTCTCTATTATTTTTCATTAATGGGACATGAATATTTTGTATGTAAAAATATTTCTAAACATTTTATATCACTGGCCGATAAGAATCTTGTAACCAATAGGATTTGGTGTGAAGTGGGTTAATTCCAATCGTTGGAGTTAAACATCAGATTAAGGATGATATAAAATGTTGAATCAATTGCTAAACCGTAATTCTTCTGGCCTTTCGGCCACAATGGCTGGACTCCAGCTCAATGAATGGGCGCCAATTAATACGCTCCCAAAACGATATCAGGATGAAATCCTAAACCGATCAGAGGTCTTAGAGTATAAATCCGGAGATATTATTTTTATGGTGAAAGATAATAGTGAAAAAGATTATTATCTGCTTGAGGGCTCGCTGGAGCTAATTACCTCAACGGGTGAAAAGGTTGAGACGCGCGATCACTCTGGTCAACAAACACTTGAATTGATCGATCACAACAGACCCAAAACTTATACCGCCAAGGCAACCCAGGATTGCAAAGTCTTTGTCACCCGCCGAACTTTTTTCGATTCATTGAATTCAGCTAATGAAAACAAACAAGCTTTACCGAAACTTGAAGTCAGTGAAATAGACATGGAAGGTTCTGGTAACTGGATGCTGCATATGCTGAATTCCAGTGTGTTCTCCAATCTTCCCCCAGAGAATCTTCAACAAGTCTTTGTCAGTATGGATACGATAAAAGTTACTGCCGGAACCGCTATCGTAGAACAAGGTCAACCAGGAGAGTATTTTTATCTGATTCAACACGGCAACTGTGCGATCACACAGCAAAAAGACGATGGACAAAAGAAAGAGTTGGCCCGTTTAGATGCAGGCGAAACCTTTGGTGAACGATCACTCATTTCTAATGAACCATCTGATGTTGCTGTCGAAATGTTAACCGATGGCGTGGTCATGCGTATCTCAAAAGATGTTTTCTGCGAGTTGGTTAAGGATCCTTTGCTTGATCAGGTTACGATTGATGAGGCAAATTCACTCATCGAAGGAGGTGCCAGCTGGGTTGACGTTCGCAACTCAGAACAATATCGAGAACAAGCAATAAAAGGTAGTACAAGCATTGATCTTGAAAATATTTATACTGCTGTAAAAGGCCTGAACGCCGAGAATAAATATATTCTATGTGGTAATTCGGCATCACACGCCATGGCCAGTGCTTTTCTTTTCTCAATCAAAGGTTTCACTGTCTATTCGCTGTCTGAAAGTGTTGCTGATTATCTCGATGCTAATACCGATCTACGAGTTAGTGTCCAACAAGTTGCTAAACAGGAAGTTCCTCCCCGCGTCCTGGAAACAACAATTGATGAAGACAACATGCCACTACTTGCAGATGGAGAACCCGAAACTCAGGATAAAGCTGAAAGTGCCGGAAAGCCTGCCCAGATCAAGGTCAATACAGATGCAATTGCAGAGAACATGCAAAATATTTCCAAAGATCTGGAGCTACAGATCCGAAAGGAAATTAATGATTTATATATTCTAAAACAGAAAGAGTTTGAGCTTGAATTAAGTGAAAAATTCAAAAAGTATCATTACGTGACAGCGAAAATCATGAAGAAAAAACTAGATGACCTTGAATTGGTTTATCAGGTTCAGTCGAAAACAACTAAATAACCTGAACTCGGGATAAATTAAGACCTGAAAGGATTGATTCTATATATCCTTGGGATAATTCATTCAGACATAAAATTCACACCCAATAAGCCAACGTCGTCATAATTCTGGATTGCAAGGTCATCAGCTTCTTAACCGGTGCCGGCAGCTCTGCCGCGCCGGATTCCAGAGCGATTGCCGCATGATGTAATTCATCTTCTTTCATTTGTTCAAGAATTACCCGACCGCGCTGATCATCCACAGGCAATTGATCAAGATGTTCTTCCAGATGTCTGACGACCTGATATTCGGTCTCAACCACAAAGCCAAGACTCCATTTATCGCCCGCTATTCCCGCAACCAGCCCCGTCGTAAATGATCCAAAATACCAGAATGCATTGAGATAACTTTTATGACCACCCAGATCATCCAATCGCGACTCACACCAGATCAGATGATCATTCTCTTCTTGCGCCGATTCCGACAAACGTGATCGAACATTTTCATCCCGCGCCACCAACGCCTGTCCCTGATAAAGCGCCTGAGCACTGACCTCTCCCGCATGGTTAACACGAAAAAGACCTTCACTTTTCTGTCGGTCAGATTCACTAAGCTCTTGATCAGTAATGGTTTCTGCCGGATTTTGACGGCCAGTAGACACCGGATTTCCAACCACCGTGCGCAACCCATTATCAAAACTGACAATCAGCCGATCAAGCATTCCAAGATTTATCGTATTATTCATGGTAAATATTCCTTAAAAGCATTGACATACTGCACTCCAATCCGTAAGATTCCGCCTCTTTTATTTTGATCTGGAAACCATACAGATGAGTACTTTTACAGCCAAACCAGCAGAAGTTCAACGTGACTGGTTCGTTATCGACGCCACTGACAAAGTGCTCGGTCGTCTTGCCACTGAAGTTGCCTTACGACTGCGTGGAAAACATAAACCTATCTACACGCCTCACGTAGACACAGGTGACTATATCATTATTATCAACGCTGAAAAAATCCGTGTTACAGGTAATAAAACCACTGACAAGATGTA
>Ga0209633_10006248_pt1 | contig 10222 bp, 5 predicted proteins | sample Cruoilmetagenom1_FD_187290 | JGI IMG/M metagenome (GOLD analysis project Ga0209633, IMG submission 187290) | Oil polluted marine microbial communities from Coal Oil Point, Santa Barbara, California, USA - Sample 1 (SPAdes) (version 2) | ecosystem: Environmental > Aquatic > Marine > Oil seeps ... | reverse complement strand
GCATACTTTTTCTCATAGAAGTAGGCGCCACCCAGCATGAGCAACGCCGTTGAGTTATCGGGGTCATCCTTTAGCAGTTCAAGCAGGGCGATTCGCCCCTCTTCACCGTTACCCGCCTCGAGTAATGCCTTTGCCTTCTTCAGTCTCTCTTCAATGTCATTCATAAAACGCTCTTCATTACCTTTAATTTGTTCTCTATCGTTCTAAGCCTGGAGCTGGATATTAAATCGGATAAATCGTGGTCTATTTTTTATTATTGCCATTTAAAAAAGGGTCAAAGTTGGGTATTGCCCTCTGACCCGAATGACGCTTAGTTAAGCCAAAAGTAGGGTGGGTTAGCGTTTTTTGCGTAACCCACCAAGCGTTGCATCGCAACTCAAACTGTTTTTTTAATGAGAGCCTAATGGCAGCAGGTGCGCCAAGTTCTGCTATCCACGCAATGATCTCCTCTTCTGATGAAAATGGCGTTACAGGCGGATCAATCAGAATATATCCGATATCGTCATCATGGCTCTTTTTCTTATCCATTATCCTTTTTTCATTACTCCGCTAATTTCAACAGATCAAACACCACTCTGGCAAAGCCCTTGGCTTTTGCGGGATCCGATAACAGCTGCATCATCTGATTTTGATGTGCCTCGCTGCTGTCCATCACGGCATCATCAACAGCCTTGTGGAAGTCACCCAGCATTGCCTGTTCAGCGGTGTTGTTGGCGATCTGTTTCATTACCAATTCCTTCTCTCTGACCTTATCCCTGATCGTATAAGCATAATTCACCAAATCTTTATCCGTGAGTTGGTCGGTAATAAACAGCTCGTTCAGTCGATAGATAATCTGTGAGAGCAGTTCTTCTTTTCTGTCTCTTGGTTTTGCCGTGCCCAAGCCGTCGCCGGGTTTTAAATATTCCCCTTCCCCATCCTGTAGATTTAGGCTTTGTTGTCTTATTTTTGAGAGGCGGTAGTGACTCATTACCACGTTGGTCAGGTCTATCTCGTCATCATCCAGCAAGGACTCACGCAGCATGGGGCGAAGGTTGCGGGCATATAAACTCAGCTTTTCCAGATCCTTGTTATCGTAATCGACTATCTGCGACATAAATTCATAGAAACGCACAAAGGTGCCCAAATCCTTCTTGAAGATTTCCAGGGCATCCTTTTCCTGTTTACACTCCTTAAAGCTATTTTCAGCATTGGCAATCAATACGGCATCTTTGGTCTTCTTGCTACGCTCAAACATGTCCTTGGCTTGCTTGTAAGCGGTAATGGCTGACTTGTAACGTTTTTGCCAACGCTCAACCGCCGGTTTGCAAATATTGGCAATCGCGGCGTTACTTTTATTCTTGACGAAAAAGGCAACACAAAACTGTTCGACCTCTTGCCAGGTAAATATCCCGGCAGCACGCAGCTTGTCATACAGGTCAAATATCAAATCGGGATCGGAGACGTCATCCAATTCGGCGGTTTGGTAATACGGCTTAAACGATTCAAGAATGTCTTCCGGTTCATTAAAGAAGTCCAAAACAAAAGTGCCTGTTTCGGCTTTACCAGGGAAGGTACGGTTCAGACGTGACAGGGTTTGCACACACTCCACACCGCCCAGCTTTTTGTCCACGTACATGGCGACTAATTTGGGCTGATCAAAACCGGTCTGAAATTTGTTGGCGACGATCATCACCCGGTAATCATCGCTATCAAAGGCCTTGCGCATATCCCGACCAAGCAGGCTTGGGTTCATATTGCCCTCGGTAAACTTCTCACCGAGCAGGCCTTCTGGATTGAGATCTTTTTTGTTAAATTCCACCTCTCCGGAAAAGGCCACCATGGCATGAATCTTTTTGTAACCAGGCTCATCTGCCTTTTGGGTAATGTATTTATCAAACCCCAGTTTGTAACGCACTGCCTCCTTGCGCGAACTGGTCACCACCATGGCCTTGGCATGACCGCCCAACAGGCCCATGACATTGTCTTTAAAGTGTTCAATGATGACCTGCACCTTTTGTGCAATATTGTAATCGTGCAGACGTACCCACTGATTGAGTTTGACCTGGGCCTTCTTACTTTCCACTTCCTGGTCGGTCGCCGCTATTTTCATGGCCAGATTATAGGCTACCTTATAATTGGTGTAGTTCTTTAACACATCCAGGATAAAGCCCTCTTCAATCGCCTGGCGCATACTGTATACATGATACGATTCTGGCTTATTGGTTTTAGAGGGTGGTTCATCGGGATCTGGTGTGCGGCCAAACAGTTCCAGGGTTTTGGTCTTAGGTGTGGCGGTAAAAGCAAAGTAGCTCAGATTTTTAGTGGCGCGACGTGAGGCCACCGCTGCATCCAGAATATCCTCCGAACCCAACTCTTCTTCATCACTTGCCTTCGTATCCAGCATTAATACTTCTTTCAATTTGCGTGCAGTAGAGCCGGTCTGTGATGAATGGGCCTCATCGGCAATGATGGCGTAATGGCGTTCTTTTAAACTAACGCTATCCTCAATGGCTTTTAAGACATAGGGAAAGGTTTGTATGGTAACAATGATAATCGGCTGAGAGGCTTCCAGGGCGGAGGCGAGTTTTTCTGACTTGGAACCCTCACCTTCTTCTCGATTGATCCGCCCCACCGCACCATCGACGTGCTCAAACTGGTAGATGGTATCTTGCAACTGATCATCCAGCACCGTTCGGTCAGTGACGATGATGACCGAATTAAACTGTTTGTTACCCTGCTGATCATACAGTGCCGACAACTGATGGGCCGTCCAGGCAATGGAGTTGGATTTACCGGAACCGGCACTGTGTTGAATCAGATATTTGTGGCCAGGCCCTTCACGGTGTGCGGCATCCATTAATTGATTGACCACATCCCATTGATGGTAACGGGGGAAGATCATGGTTTCTTTTTTGTATTTACGCCCTTCCCAGTCTTCTTTCTCCTCAATCTGTAAGTGCACAAAGCGGGCAAGGATCTTTAACAGGTTATCGGGCAGTAACACCTCATTCCATAAATAATCGGTGGCGTATTGGTTAATATCCACCGGCACATCATTCCCAGCGCCACCCTCATCGGTGCCCTTGTTAAACGGCAAAAAGTAAGTCTCATCCCCTTCCAATCGAGTCGCCATATAAACTTCGTATTGGCTTACCGCAAAATGCACCAGGGCACCGCGTTTAAAGGTCAATAAGGGTTCCGGCTTTTTGGTAATCGGGTCAATGGGGAAACGGGTGGTTTTGTATTGCTTAATGGCGTTTTCGACGGCCTGTTTAAATTCCGACTTCAGCTCCAGAGTAACAACCGGCAGCCCGTTCACAAACAACACCAGATCAATACGCCAAGCTTTAGCTGTTTTTTCGCCCTCTCCCCCCTGGGGAGAGGGCTGGGGTGAGGGGCCAGCCCATGGTGAATACACCAACTCAGGCACCACCCGCAGGCGGTTCTTCTCATAACGCGCCAGAGTATCAGGGTTCAGGTCATGCTCGGGTTTAAACTGACACAAACTAAAACGCGTACCGCGATCACGCAGCTCATGCCGTAATACGCCCAAGGTACCAAAGGTGCGCAGCTCGGTATTTGCGGCATTGGGGTCGGCCTTATTCAACTGTGAGGCGACGCGCTCCAAAAACTTTTGTTCAGGATTGTTTGGGTACAGAGCGCAGAATTTTTGCCATTGTGCATCCTGGGTTTCTTTAACAAAGCCCAGCACGTCTTCGGCATACAAGGCCAACTCGTGATTGTAGTTTTCCGGTTTGCCCAACAACCAGCCGTTGGCGACTAACTGCCGAATCATATCGTTCTGAAAAACCCGCTCGTTTGATTTGTTGCTCACCTACCCATCCCCTATTCCCACCGCCTAAGAAATCGCCTGCTTCCGGTTGCAATGAAATAAATATATCTAACATTATCAATCTGTTACATAGATATCTGCACACGCATCGTTATGAAAAATGAAATAAAACTACGCCCAAATCGGTATGTATCTGGCATATTTCCGAGAATCTGGCGCACTCGGATCATTTTTGATCAGTCCCTGTTCAACAGCCGCAGAAATAATCTGGGAAATCGTATTACCACTCCGTTCAGAGAGTCCGAACCGTTCTCTCAAGGTTTGGTTGGTCATTTTCTTGCGCAAGACCCACTGCAATACACAATGCTGGTGACAGGCCCGAACACGATCACTCCGATCCATAGCGCGAAAATCACGCGGACCATATATAACCACAACCGTTCTCTGATATTCCACCAGAAAATCCGGTGCAGGCAACTGATGTAATTCAGCCGCTTCGATAACCCGGTCTATTCCGCTACTCTTCTCTTCGCATATACCAAACCGACGCATAAGATCAGCCAGCCGTTCATTACGTGACTGGTAGCCATCGATAAAACGTTCCACGGGTACAATAGGCTCACCAGGGTTAGATATTTCAACACGATCTGCATACACTTCAACAACCGGGCCTGTGCCAGTAAGCTCAAAGTCCTGGTGTATTAATGCGTTTGCCAATAGCTCACGAATAACCACTTCAGGGACGAGTTTCACGGCCTTACGAATGGCATCCTCAATCACTTCATTCTGTGGCAGTTTCCCCATGACATACTGCACCAAGCCTTTAAAGCCAACGGCATAACCCTTCTCACCCGTGATATCAGATTCCGTCTGCAACTTGGAATCACCCGCATACACCACCACACGCGCCGCCTTGCGTTGAACACCTGTGAAATCTCTCAGATTCTTGGCCAGTAACACAGCACCGATATTCAAAATGGAATAACTACCGTTAGCGGAGAGAATAAGTCTCTCTGACTCAAGCCGCTGCAATACGCCTGTCTGATCAGTGGGATACGGCAGCGTCAACAAATCAAAAAATGTTTGCGTGTCGAGCAACTGAATCACATCCTGTCCGCTCAAACCCTGCCTGGCCACCCCTTCAAGCCAGTCAGGTTGACCTTCTGCAAATATTTTTCTGAGTTGATCCTCACTCATTGGCACCAGTTCTTCGCCCGAGCGCATTAAATAAGAGCCGTCGTAATGGTAAGCGGTGCCCCTGGGACGGGAAGGAACTTGAAAAACAACAACCCGGCCATCCGGGTGTTGAACCTCTTCAATCTCTACCCGGAAACCAACCGCCTTAAAAAGCTTGGCCGCCATGGCTACCGGGTCATTAAATGCCTGTGATCCAACCACGTTTCTTGGTGGTTTATCCTCTATCCCAAGCACAAAATAACCACCTCCCTCATTAGCGAGGGCAACACAATATTTGTAGAGCTTCTTATTGTCGTATTGGGTTTTTGCCTCTTTGAACTCCAGATTCTGAGTTTCTGAACGAACACTACGCCAAAGATCGATCTGATCAGGTGTGATAGTCATAAGTTGCCCTCCCTAGCAGCTATTAACCGCCACCCATCAACGAATGGCAAGAGTCTCATGCTGCATTTTCCTTGTTGTTTTGATTTTGTCTTGAGGCTTGCCAATTTCTTACATCAATTTTTCCAGTTACTGCTGCGGAAATCAGGGCTGTACGACGTTCCTTCATTAATTGAATCGCAGACTTAGCGTTTTCTGTCAGCTTTGAAAAAACTGATGATTTTTCATCAAGAAACTCAGCAATTTGTCTTTGTTCTTTTAGTGAAGGTAATGTCACAGGCAATTTTTTAAGCAGGTCTTGACTCAACGATGCCCTAGTTACCAGATTCATCTCTTTTATAAAAAATATTCTCATTAATATATTTCTAAAATAATACTTAGAAAATCCCGCTTCTAGCACATTATGCTTTGGTCTAAATCTAATCAGAAAACCAGCAAACGAGGCATTTTCGATTGTAGAGAGACAAGTTGATGAAAAACCAATCTCATCTATTGTTTCAGAGGTTCTTGTAAAGATTACATCACCAGCCAATACTGAATATGTTTCCCGGTCAATCTCTGTTGACTGAACCAAGCCAATTACACTCTTTGGTAAAACCTCGTTTTTATACGCATCTCCATAACTTACAAAAGGATAACCAGACCCAAAATATTCCGCGCCTATATTTATGCCATTTTGGCAAGTTCCAAGATAACGCAATCTTTTAACGTCCCAATGCTCCGGCACTTCACCCAACCATTCAACACCTGAGTCGTGCATAGGGGCGTTGGGGTTTAAGCCTTTGGTAACGGCATCGCTAATCACTGCCTGGCGTTTTTCTTTTAGTAGTTTGACGAGCTGTTGTTGTTTTTCGATCAGAGTATCAATTTTGGCAGTTTCGTGGTCGAGGAAGTTTACGATCTTATTCTGTTCAGGAATAGGTGGTAACAAAATTGAAACATTACCAAAACTTTCAGGGTATAAGCGCAAACGAGAATCAATAACCCCTGTAGATCGCGTTTTAAAATGCCCAGTATATATATCGGTTCTTAATAAGTAATGCATATAATCGGGTGATGCATTTTTATAGAAGCGAAACACTGAATAAGCAGGACTAACGATTCCATCATATTTCGTCACTCCTAAACCTCGCCTCCAAGCAAGCATAATATTCATGACTAAGTCATTCTTATTACACTTTTTGTACCCTACAAGCGATTCTGCCCGTGATAAAAATTCACCTTCATCTATTACTTCACCACGAGGCTTGACTCCGTAATACTCCGATACTGAAAGCAAAGTCTCGTCTCCTGTTTGAGATCGGTCCCCAAATTCGTAAAAAACAAATTTTCCGCGCATAACTACCCAGCTTTCCGGAATGTCACTCAGCCACTCAATACCAGAGTATTTATAAGAGGGATAGGCATGAAGCTTACCAGCCATTACACATGCACCTCCTGTAACAAGGCCAGAATTTCCGTACTTACTTTATCCAGTTCCGCATCGATCTCAGCCAAATCCCTTGGCGGCTGATAGACATAAAAATGTCGATTAAACGGAATTTCATAGCCTACGACTCCGATTTGCTGATCCTTTTCGTCCTTTTTACTGGCATCTATCCAGGCATCGGGCACATGGGGTTGTACCTCTTTGGCAAAGTAGGCTTCGTTGATTTCATTCACCTCTTTGCTGGGATTAAGAGCGACGTTTTCAAAATCGCGTAGTTCACCATCGGCTTTGTACTCCAACACCTTTCCATCGATCTCAAACAAGCCATAGACAGGCAGGGCCTTGTCCTTATGGACTTTTTTGATGACTTTTTCAGCATTAGGATTTTTCCAACTGACCGCATTGGTGATCTGTTTTTTCTCATTGGTATCCAGCTTGATACCCTGTTTATCACAGGCCGCTTTAATGGCATCGTCATAGGTATTCATATCATCACACTGCTTGGTGCCGATTGCCTGTTGCAGTTGCCTGGCCTTGAGCAGGATTTGTTTTTGGTTTTGCCAGGTTTTTCGATTCAGCAGCTCTTTTATCTTTGCTTCTTTCAGTTCGCTAAAGTGGGTTTTAATGTATTTACGGATAATCTCTTTGTGTTCGGTTAACACACCGTATTTTTTGCACTTGGGGTCATCTGTCCACTCATTCCCAAACTCTTTGTAAATCCATTTCATCGGTTCGTTGAGTGGCTTGTTGGCAAAACGCAGTTCAGCAATACGTTCATCGCTGAATTGCCACGATTCACGCAAGGGCCGCTCAATAGTGATACGACGATAGCCAAATTCGTGGTTGTGAAAGATCTTGCTGGAGAAGGTCTTGGGGGCTTCGCTTTTTTGATTAGCCGACTGGCGGCCACGATTGCTTTTTTGCTCGGCCGGTTTATCCAGGGCACGAGCATCGACCACTTCAAAGGCCCCGAATGTTCGGGTGATGGTGGCAATATCCTCGTCATCCATTACATTGCGCTTGGAGCCCAGGGATTTGCGCATTTTACCGCACAGGTTAACGCCATTGATCAGTTGTACCTTACCCTTGCGTTCTTTGGATTTTTTATTCGACAGGATCCACACATAGGTAGCGATGCCGGTGTTGTAGAACATGTCCGTCGGTAAGGCGACGATGGCTTCCAACAGATCGGCCTCTAATATATAACGGCGGATTTCGGATTCACCGGAACCGGCACCGCCGGTAAACAAAGGCGAACCATTAAGGATGATACCGATGCGGGCACCGCCATCATCAGCACCGCGAAGTTTACTGATCAGGTGCATAAGAAATAACAGTGACCCATCGGATACCCTGGGCAGGCCCGGACCGAATCGACCATCGAAACCCTTGAGGGTGTTTTCTTTTTTAATATCGGATTCGATCTTTTTCCAATCCACACCAAAGGGCGGATTGGAGAGCATGTAGTCATATTTGTCCGCATAGAGCTGGTCATTGGATAAGGTATTACCCAATTTGATATTGGTGACATCCTGCCCTTTGATGAGCATATCCGCCTTACAGATGGCGTAACTCTCGGGGTTGAGTTCCTGTCCATAGGCACGGATGACGGCTTGTGGATTCAGATCGGCGACATACTCCATGCCTTCCGACAAAAAGCCACCGGTTCCGGCGGTGGGGTCATAGATGGTGCGGATAATGCCCGGCTTGGTTAAGACATCATCATCCTCCATAAACACCAGCGAGGTCGTCAGGTGTACGATGTCACGAGGGGTAAAGTGTTCCCCTGCGGTTTCATTCGAACTTTCTGCAAAACGACGGATGAGTTCTTCGAACACCTTGCCCATATCATGATTGGAGATGGCCTTGGGGCTTAAATCCGTTGTTCTGACCTTTTGTACGATTTTGTATAACAGATTGGCATCGTTAAGCTGGCCGATAAACTCGCCAAAGTTAACGTATTCAAAGATCTCACGGGCATCTTTGGAAAAACCCTGGATATAGGATTCCAGATTGGCTTTGATACCTGCTTCCCCTAGTTTGGAGAGATCCATTTTGGATGTGTTGAAAAATGTGAGTTTTGTATCTTTGCAGGCCTTATTTAAAATCCATTTTTCCATCGCCTCTTCGTTCAGTTTTTTCTTTAGGACTTTTTCGTATTCCTTGAGAACTGCTGCTTTACTGTCTTGCAGCACGCATTCCAGGCGACGCAATAATGTGAACGGTAAAATAATACGACCGTATTGGCTTTGTTTGAAATCACCTCGTAGCAGGTCAGCCAGTGACCAGATGTAGGCGGCTAAATTGTTTGTGTTTTGGCTCATTTATATAAACTCATTATTATTTCCAAATGGGCAAAGCTTGTGGGAGTGGGGGCTTGTTTTATTGTATTTTTCTGTGTCCCAGAAACAAGTAACCCGCCATGGTGTGCAGATCTGACGGGATGCGTGGCGGGTGTTGTTGCTGATTATTGTATCTTCCATATCCCCAATTTCAACATATTGTTTTGTTGTTTTATCCCGGTCAGTGGTTTTAATCGAAATATAACCGCCAGCTTATATGGCATGCATGTCTCTGGATCCCTGCTGTTATAGCCTTATTGTGTTTGCGGATGCAAGCCTGGGTTTCTTGTTGCGTTGTTCCTTCGGGCTTTTTGATCCTCGCCCCCCTGGCCCCCGCCCTGGGGGCGGGTGGATACCGTCTGATACTCCGATCCAGTCTGTGTTAAGATTTCGCCTCTTTCGGTCAACCCTCTATATAGTTAGGCAGCCTTAAACCATGCCCACGAATCAACAAGCCCCCTTTGTCCTGGTCGACGGATCGTCCTATTTGTTCCGCGCCTATCACGCTATTCCCGAGTTGAATAATTCAAAGGGGGAGCCGACCAATGCGATTTATGGTGTGGTGAATATGCTGCGTCGGCTGATTGCCGATTACGGCCCGGAGCATGTGGTGGTGGTGTTCGATGCCAAGGGCAAGACCTTCCGCAACGATATGTATAAGGAATACAAGGCCAACCGGCCGCCCATGCCGGAGGACCTGGCCAGCCAGATTAAACCTATTCACGAGATCGTCGAGGCCATGGGTCTGCCCCTGTTGTGTGTGCCCGGCGTGGAGGCCGATGATGTGATCGGTACCCTCGCGGCGCAGGCCACCGAGCTGGGCATGGATGCGGTGGTCTCCACCGGCGATAAAGACATGGCGCAACTGGTGAATCATCATATCTCGCTGGTTAATACCATGACCGATACCACCATGGACCGTGACGGGGTGGTGGCAAAGTTCGGTGTGCCGCCGGAGCGGATCATCGATTACCTGACCCTGATCGGCGACACGGTGGATAACGTGCCCGGCGTACCCAAGGTCGGCCCGAAGACGGCGGTGAAGTGGTTGACGCAATATGACAACCTGGATGAGATCATGGCCCATGCCGATGAGAT
>Ga0209633_10006247_pt1 | contig 10224 bp, 9 predicted proteins | sample Cruoilmetagenom1_FD_187290 | JGI IMG/M metagenome (GOLD analysis project Ga0209633, IMG submission 187290) | Oil polluted marine microbial communities from Coal Oil Point, Santa Barbara, California, USA - Sample 1 (SPAdes) (version 2) | ecosystem: Environmental > Aquatic > Marine > Oil seeps ... | reverse complement strand
GAACTGGAGGCATGGGCAAAGAGAAGGAATCAGCTAAAAAAGAAAATTGAATGGAAATTTACAAAGCAGGATGCTGATGAAAAACTATCTAAGCATTATGTAACTTAACTAAGTTGGTATGACACTAGGCGTTCGTTTTGACCTATAATGTAGATGCTTGATGCGATCAAACCCAATGCGATCAATCCCAATACTAAAATAGCTATCAGAGTTTTGACTTTCATGATTTATAATCATATTTTCAATATTTAAATACTTGGTGAGAACTTAATTTCTGGTTTGAAGGGGGACGGACAAATAGTGAGTTATCGGGCAAATGTTCATTTTTTGAACAAATCCCCCCCTCATTAAACTCATGATCAAACATTCTCTCTTATCCCATCAAAGTTAACTTGTATGCTGTCAACTTTATTTGCTCTTACAAAAACCGGGATCTTATTCAGATGGGCTGGATAATCGATCCATCGCCCCCCTTCTATTCGATCCCCGCTCCAGAAGTCTATCCACGTGCCATCTGGTAGATACACCTCTCTGGATCTTGCTCCTTTTTCGAGTATCGGTGCCACGAGCAGAGCTTCACCAAGCAGGTATTCATCGTCTATCGAAAAACATTCTTGATCCTTGTAATGGAAGAAAAGCGGTCTCACTATGGGCAGACCCTCTTCTTTCGATTCTTCGGCTAAAGATAGGATATACGGAGAGATCTCTTTATGTAATTCCGTGTATCTCTTTGCTATCGCTTTCGCTTCTTCACTTTGTTGAAAATAACTGCTCGGAAACTGTATGATGGGCATAAAGGCTGCAACTTCAACCCACCTTATATACAACTCTTCATCAAGTTCATTGTCTTCAAAGAATTGTCCGCCACCAACAGCATCCGGTAAAATATAGGGATAGCCTATTATTGAGAGGGTTAAAGCTTCAGTTATAACACTTTTTAATCCATTGTACTGATCCCACGAAGAAAACTTGTCGTATTCCCTCACCCATCCACCGTGATGCTGTGAAAACCAGCCGGTTCTTATCTCATAATAATCAAAGTCCTTCCCGAGATCTGTGCAGAGATCGGTGTATTCATTCGGTGTTATTTTTCTATGGGTGTTTCCCCCTTTCGGTAAGAAAGCTCCTTCACCCTGATCGCATTTAAAACCATCTATGCCATATTCTTCGATCAGTTTGTTCAACTTGTTTCTATACCAGTTAAGAGCCTCAGGATTGCTCAGATCTATAACTGCGGAACAAAGAGGTTTTGTTACCCCTCTTGCAGCGGAGTAAAGGTTGAATTGAACGAGATCAAAGGCGATCTGTGTGACGAATGACCACGGTATAAGGATTGGTAAATTGCTCCGCTCATCTTTTATCAGATAATCGTTAGCTCTTGCCTCATCATAGTTTGAGGATGTTGAAGAGATGTAGGGAACCATCCATAGAATAACCTTAAATCCCATGGAATGGAGCTCATCAACCATCGCTTTCGGATCCGGAAATCTTTTTTCATCAAATTCCGTATCCCCATGCTCCTCTTGCCATCCCACATCTATGGTTATCACAGATCTGGGTAGTCCATTCTCCACTATTTTCCGGGCATAATCCAAAATCTTTTCCTGATTAAAATCGGTCGAATATTGAGATCCCATGGTCCATATGGGCTCTTCAAAAACGTCTTGAGGACAAACCTTCTTGGGCTTACCAACAATTTCTACAAAATCTTTGTAAACGTCTAATGGGTTGTCCTTCAAAATGATTTTCGTGCTGTAAAAATTGTTTTCTATGCCCAGGTTTAAGGTTCCATTCCTTATCGTATACTCTATCGGTAAAGTCGTGTTCAAAAAAATTCCAAAGTTTTTTGAAGAAAGCCAGAATGGCGTTTGAAAGTTGTAACCCAGAGGTCTGGTGATCATAAGATTGTTGTCCAGTCCCATTGTTGCAATGAAGGATGGAGCAAAATGCATTACCATCGGAAGTGTTTTACCATACAAAAAAGGCAAAGCTCCGTTAACGGCGGGAAGGAAAAACTCCGGTAAAATCCTTTTGAGCAGGTCTTCCAGCGGAAGAAGAGTTACATTCCTCAAAGGAAAAGTCTGGTTTAGAAGAGAGCCCTGTCCATACCACAGGCAATCACTGCTAAAGCTCAGTGCTAACATCCCATACTCTTCGCAATCCTTGGTACAGTTGATCCACATGCCATCTTCAACAAAGGTGGTGCTGGCAGAGATTCTTTTTCCATCGGTTAATAGAGTTAGATCAAAACCATCCGATCTTTCACGGATGCTCTCCACCTCTTTTGCACAAAAAGTTTCTTCCCATATGCCTGGAAGATCCTTTTCTATGCAGCTAAAATTCCCTATTGAAAGCAGCTTCTCATTTTCATTTTTCACCAGATCGATTCTTACTCCTCTGTTATCGGTGATCACAGAAACATCATAATCATCAAAGCTGTTCGTATAATCTACATTCTCAAATTGTGTTTCAGCGAGGTCATCTGATGATCCCGTATAAAAGATCAGGCAGATAGAGGAAGATGTCAGGATGATCGCTACAATCAAGGTTGTGATTAAAGATGATTTCACAGTGGGCAATTACGTTTTAAATATAAATTAATTATTAATCTTTGATCTTTCGTAAATCTGTAAACTTGAGATGCCACTCAAAGACAAATAGACCTTTATGAATATGTGCCGATAAAGATAAAGATAAAGATAAAGAAAATGATCAGGTTGAAAAGCAATAAAAGATATTATCTCATTTAGGTGCATGATGAAGCTTGTTCCGACGACAAAAGAGGAGAGAAATCTGAAACAAGTGGACTTCTTTTTGCTCTGGGCCGGGGCAGCAATATCTATAATGGAGATCTTTTCTGGAGCAATACTTGCCCCTCTCGGTCTTTTGATGGGCACCGTCGCAATTATCGTGGGGCATCTTATAGGAAACACTCCTTTTGCTCTCGCCGGGCTCCCGGGACAGGAGAAAGGAGTAACCAGTATGGTCTCTGTCCGCTTTTCATTTGGCATCCGTGGTAGCCACCTATTTGCCTTCCTCAACATCATGCAGCTCATCGGATGGATGGCCGTTATGGAAATAGTAGCAGCGGATGCGATGGATGCCATGATGATCGAAATCCTCTCATATTCAAATCCACATCTGTGGATAGTGATTATTGGAGTTTTGACCACTCTATGGGCCCTTTCGGGAGAAAAGGTGTGGAAGATTCTTAACAGAATATCGGTAACATTTTTGCTCATTTTAACGGCTTTTGTATTCTATAAGATCTTTTTTGTTTCTTCCATTTCTTTTCATCCCAAAGGCTATCTGCCCTTTGCAATAGCTCTTGACCTCGTCATAGCAATGCCAATCTCATGGGTTCCGCTGGTAAGCGATTATTCAAGATTTGCCAGGAAAGGTTCCTTCTGGGGCACATGGATCGGCTACTTTATTGTGAGCTCATGGATGTACTTCATTGGTTTGATATCCGCTTTGGCAACGGGTGAAGCTCTGCCAACAAAAGCCATGTTGCTCCTCGGATTGGGCATGCCAGCGATGGTAATTGTTGCTCTTTCCACGATAACCAGCGATTTTCTCGACGTTTATTCTTCTGCAGCCTCCTGGCTCAATATCAGACCAAAAAGCTCAGACAAATTGCCTATGATAATCTCTGGAGCTCTGGGAATTGGAGTTGCTCTGCTGTTCCCGATAGAGCAATACCAGAGCTTTCTTTTGTGGATCGGCTCCGTTTTTTGCCCCCTCTTTGCCATAGTGATTACAGATTATTTCATGAAGAGAAAAGACCATGATCTAAAAGAGGTTTTGAAGGAAAAAGGAGGGAAGTATTGGTATCATGGTGGCTTCAACCTAAAAGCGATCTTTGCATGGATAATTGGATTATCTGTGTATTGGATTGCTAACTACTACCAGATAGGAGCTTCGATTCCGAGCATGGGTTGTGCAGCATGTTTGTATTACATTTTTGAAAGAAAATGATATGCACTCAGAGCATAAACATTCTGGTTGATCCTCAAGACTTTTTATTTTTTTAGGGCGTATTCACAGAAGTCATTAAAAAAGCACTCTGGACATTTTGGCCCGATTGGTTTGCAGATCTCCCTTCCAAAATCTATGAAGAGCTCGTTTATGTTAGACCAGAGCTCTTCCGGTAAAATTTTTTTGAGCTCAAGCTCTGTTTCATCAGGGCTGTCTGTTCTGACCAAACCGATCCTGTTTGAGACCCTGTGCACATGGGTGTCAACAGGTAAAGCTGAAATGTTGTAGCCATACAGAAGCACACAATTTGCGGTCTTCCTTCCCACTCCCGGCAATTTTAAAAGATCTTCCAGATCGTCGGGAACCCTATTACCGTATACTCCGTGGATCACCCTTGCGACCTCCTTTATCTTTTTTGCTTTCTCTCTGTAAAATCCGACTCCCTTTATCCTTCTCTCGATCTCTTCCACGTCACCATAAGCAAGATCCTCTGCGTTGGGATATTTTTCTAACAGTCTTTTTGTCGCCTTCTCTGTCTGTTCATCCCTCGTTCTCTGAGACAATATCGTAGAAATCAGGGTACGAAATGGATCTCTCTTTCTCTTCCTTATTCCATACCGCTTTTTCAAGGTTTCAAGAATGAATCCAATTTTGTCTTCGCTACTCAATTACAAGTTCCTTTAATGTTTTATTCAAGGCTCTTCTTTTCAGCTTAACATCCAATTTCAGGAATGCAATTTCAACAAATACGCTAACCCTTGCTTTGAAGAGATGGCCCATGTATGTTCTATCCCCGTCACCGACCGAGCAATGGAGATGAATGATCCCCTCTTCCGATACGTTTCCCTGGCACGACACGAGTTCTAAAGGCTCTTTAATAAAATATCTTTCATATTCCTCTCTTTCAGATCTATAGGCTCCGATCTCGATGTTATCTATAGCTCCAATTCCGCCGAGAATCCAGGAAGAATGGAGATCTTCTTCCTCTATAATTTTTCCCAACTCTTCAATGAGCTCTTTACCTTTATCTATCCTCTTTATCACAACGTTCATGAAGGTGAAGCAATCTTTTAGTATTTAGATTTAGGTTTGGATTCTGGATTTAGATTTTGGATCTAGGACAGCTCTTCGCTTATCTCATCCAATCCTTTTTTTACTTCTATAAGTTTTATTTCATCATTGGTTTCTTCTTCGAGTTTTTTTCTCAGTTCATCTATCCTTTTCTTCAGATCTTTTGGGCTCTTTATCATAATGTTTTATATGATTTACTTTTATATCTTTTTTTGTTTCCGACGGAAAAATTAGATGAGGAAATGTAATTTACATTTGTATTATACTATAAAGGCTATCGGGTCCGTCGTAATGGCAATGTTTGCCAATTATGGTCGTTAATGCTCAGGCAACTGAAACTCAGGAGAGTTTTGTTTAAATTCAACCGATGGTTTCAAGGACAACGTAGAAAAAATTAATAGAAGAAAAACATTCTGGATACTCATGACAAAAACATTAAGGATTCTGGCAATCGTTGCGATATTGTTTATTACCATTCCCTTATCCCAGAACGCATATGGCTTACCCGATGGCGGCTGGGTTGAGATCTATGCACCGGCAGTTGCTGAGACCGAGGAGGGGATGGTTGGAGCTCTTTCGACGATAAGTGTCAGAGTCGAAAATGGAAGTGGGCGCGTTTTTGTTGACACTTTTCCTCTAACCGAGGTAGACATGCAGTCAAGTGCAAGGCTTGCCGCAAGCGTAGCTGCATCCATATCTGACAAAAATGTCAGGGAGTATGACTTTTTTGTGGTTGTAAGGAGTGATGCCCAGTTAGTTGGCGGAACCTCTGCTGGAGGTGTAATGTGTGTTGCAATGATGGCTGCACTAAACAATCTTTCAATAAAAAAAGACGTTATGATGACCGGAACGATAAATCCTGACGGTACCCTCGGTCCAGTGGGTGGAATTCCTGAAAAAATGCAGGCTGCAAAGGAGGCAAATGCAAAGAAATTCTTGATTCCGAAGGGGCAAGCAAATTACACGCACATGGAAACCACAACAAAGAAAGCGGGTCCGATTACACTCACCACTCAACAACCACGTAAAGTAAACCTCCTCGATTACGGGAAAGAGATTGGAATAGAGGTAAGAGAGGTTCTTGATGTGAGAGAAGCGGTCTATGAGATAACCGGAAGATCGTTTGAAAGACCCAGAGTCAGTAAAATAAGCACCGTGAGTTATGAACAGCTGATGAGACCACAGGCACAAAAGCTCGCAAACGAAGCTCGAAGGAGCTATAATAAAGCCAGGATAATAGAGGAAAGTGAGGTTTATGAATACCAAAACGAGTCGTACAAAAGTCTGGTTGATGGCCTGGATCTGCTTTCTCAAAACAGGTATTACAGTGCAGCCTCTCTATTTTTTGAATCCCTTCTGTATTCTGGCTACGTTAACACATATGACGAATACTTGAAAAAAGGCACTTACGATGAGATACTGGAAGAAGCCAGCAGAAGTATTGAGAGCATTGATGACAAGATAAAGAACAGCGTGAGTCTTTATAACACCCTGGCAATACAGTGCTTCGGGGCTGCGGAAGAAAAGATATTTGAGGCAAAGAATGCGTTTAACACCGCTTTCTCTCTGCTTGAAAACAACAGCGTTCACGATGGACTTTTCAGCCTGAACTATGGAGTCGAGAGAGCAAGGAGTGCTGAGTGGTGGCTGGATGTTTCTTTATCTTTAAATCTTAAGGGAAGCAAAATGAGCGATGAAGCCCTGTCCTCCCTCGCTCTTTCTGCGATGGACAGTGCTCAGGAAACTCTCCTCTATGCACAGCTCTCCTCTGTGCCCAAAGAGCTCTTTCCGATTTTGCTGCAGGCAAATGAGCTGTTGACCATGGCAAAAGCTGCAAGAACCGGGGGTTATGCTGCTGGTAGCATCATACTTGCTTTAAAGGCAAAAGCTCTTTCAGAACTGGTTGTTGAAACCGGGGCCGTCGAAGCTGGCGTGAGAGAATTAGACGAAATGATTAGCATCACAAAGGAGAACGCCAGAAGTGCCATTGCAAGAGCCCAGGAAAAGGGAATAGAACCCATTCTTGCGCTTGCTTATTTCGAATGCGGTGAAAATAGTGAAGGAAAAGATGCGTTGGATGCGATTATGAACTATAAATACGCACGATCTATAGCAAGTTTAAGTGGATACGTATAATGTTTGGGATTCCCTGGAGAAGGAAAAGAGAAAACCTTGATCATCTTTTTTGATTCAGTAATTTATTTAAACAACTTTTGTCTTTTCTATTATTATGGAAATAGATGATGTGATCCAAAGGGCAAAAAGGGACAACGTTGAATTTGTGAGTTTGCAGTTTGCGGACTTGCTTGGTCTCGTAAATGAAATTGTGACACCGGTTAATGAGCTTGGGGACACTTTAGAGTATGGTGCGTGGTTTGACGGATCATCGATAGAGGGCTTTGCGAGGATCCAGGAAAGCGATCTTTTCCTCAAACCGGATTTAACTACCTACTCTCTGGTGCCATGGCTTCAGGAAAATGGGAAGACTGTAAGGTTTATATGCGACATATACAAACCCAATGGCGAACCTTATGAGGGAGACCCCAGATTTGTGCTCAAAAAGATCGTGAAGGAAGCCAGAGAGATGGGTTTTCTCTACAATCTGGGTCCAGAACCCGAATTTTATCTGTTTGATACCACAAAATCGCCGATAGATTCTGGAGGTTACTTTGACATGTTATCTCATGAAGGTTATCAGGTGATGAAAGAGATCGTGAAAGCACTTCAGAGTTTTGGGATAAACACGGAAGCAGCCCACCACGAGGTCGGAGAGGGGCAGTATGAAACGGATTTTAACTATGGTCCCGCACTTGAGACCGCAGACAGATTGCTCACTCTGAAGTACACGGTTAAAAAAATGGCTCAGATACACAATATGCACGCAACGTTCATGCCGAAACCAATTAACAACGCGGCGGGCTCGGGTCTGCACGTCCATCAGAGTCTGGCTGACATCAAAACTGGAGAGAACCTTTTTTATAGCAAAAGTGACAGATATAACCTATCAAAGACCGCTTACAACTTCATTGCTGGACAGATGAACAACATAAAGCCCATGTGTGCAATTCTCTGCCCAACGGTAAATTCGTATAAAAGACTCGTCCCGGGATTTGAAGCGCCCGTATACATAACCTGGGGGAGCATGAACAGAAGTGCTCTCATAAGAGTCCCACACTGGTTCAGTGAAAAACCGGATTCTGCAAGGATAGAGCTGAGATGCCCGGACCCGACCTGTAATCCGTATCTGGCTTTCGCCGTTATGTTAAAAGCGGGTTTGGACGGCATAAAAAACGGCTCGGAACCTCCAGAGCCCACGGAGGGCAATGTCTATAAATTCGACGACACAAGCCTGTCAAACATTGACATTTTACCCACCTCCCTGCCGGAAGCTCTTAACGAATTGAAGAAAAACGGCATGATCAAAGAGGTGCTCGGTGAGCAATTGTTTGAAAAATATATCGGAATTAAAACCAAGGAGTGGAACGAGTCCAAAATCCGGGTTGCCCAGTGGGAAATAGATAAGTATTTTTATATCTATTGATCATTGATTCACGCGGTGAAAAATGGAAGCACACTTTGATTTCGGGGCCGTTTTTGAACCAGATGATTACCTCTATTTTTATAGAGATGCGTTGACCAAAGAGAGAACAGAGAAAGAGATGGAATTTTTGGTTGAAAAACTTGGGCACCAGATCACGGGCGTTGATGTTACTCTGGGCTTTCTCAATATAGCCAAAAGAGATGCAAGGGAGAAGGGGTAACCATCAGACTTTTTGCGTAATTACAAAAAGCGCCATACCCCTGACTGATCCAAATCTCCTTTGCTCAGGCTGTGAATTTATCCGGATCAAATCCCGAAGACACCATCACCTTGAGACTGGTTAATCCGGAGACGATCGATAGGCATATCGTCATATCTTCCGAGTTTATTCCTGAACTCACTTCCCATGATCTTGAACTTCTTCATCCCTCCAATAACATGTTCTACCACTACCCTCACTCTGTTCAGCTTCCTATTGTATCTTTTATCCTTACCCTCAAGAACTTTACCCTTCTTTCTCTTTATGGGCATTTTACACTTCAGAGAGGGAAAATCTTTCTCCATTCCCTGATACCCCAAATCCATGTTCACCTCTACTCCTTTGGGGATAGGAGGATGCTTATCCTTGAACAGGTAGTAATCATACCATACGACCGTGCAAGCACGTTCATATGCTTCCTTCCATGGTTTGTTTTATGGATGATCAGTCCATCCTTGTTCACTATTATCAGGGTCTTAACCGTTGGGTTTCTTTTGCTTTCCAGAATAGTAGCTCTTCCTCCTCCTCTTATCCTTAGGTTAGGTCTAGGAATCTCCTGTTGCGTCTAAGAATGCTTCCATCATAGGGAAATACTTCAGCTACTCTTCTACATCCTTTATCCTCCTTATTTCCTTATCTCTTTGGTAATACACTCTTTGACTAACGGCTCAAGGCTTATTTATATTCCTGTAAACGTTGCTCTGATCGAGATTGAAGAGGAATCCGGTAAGTGTATATATACGTGATGCACAGTCTGCAATAGACCAGAAGCATGAGCAAACGATCTATGAAGGGCCAGTTTGAACTTACCCTGACCTATTTCCTTTTTCCTGTCTTTTCTGTTTAGTCTCTTTCTTTCGTACTCTTTGTATTTATCCTCTATCATTTGATACAATCTATCAAACTCTTCGATACCCTGGGCCCGTAAATGATCTTCTTTGGTTTCCTCGAAATCAAAGTATAGTTCATCATCTTATCGTCCCCGCCTGATAAACCCGTATAGTTTTACATATATAGATATTTAAGGGAATAAATGGGACCTGTGTGCTGAAAAAAGTTAATTATGTAATAGGTTTATTCACTACCGATGACGACAAGACCGTGCGGCGTAAGATAAGCCGCGGATTTACGGGTGGTGCCGTATCCGTTAAAGAACAAAAGAAACTGGGCGGTAATCCGTCCATTTGTTCGATCTATCAATATTACTACTACCTGTTCGAACCCGACGTTCGACGGGTTAAAAACATATATGAGAGATACAGGACTGGCGATCTACTGTGCGGTGAATGTAAAGCTCAATTGGCCGATAAAGTGGTGAAATTCCTGACCGATCATCGAGCGAAAAGAGAGAAGGCGCGAGATAAAGTAGAAAAAT
>Ga0209633_10006246_pt1 | contig 10225 bp, 9 predicted proteins | sample Cruoilmetagenom1_FD_187290 | JGI IMG/M metagenome (GOLD analysis project Ga0209633, IMG submission 187290) | Oil polluted marine microbial communities from Coal Oil Point, Santa Barbara, California, USA - Sample 1 (SPAdes) (version 2) | ecosystem: Environmental > Aquatic > Marine > Oil seeps ... | reverse complement strand
TACTAGAAACAAAAGTGATTTGCGATAAAATTGCTTCTGATCATTGCGCTGTTTTAAGTGTTCTAGAATTGCAAGATTGAATATAAAATCAGATATTATTAATCATAGAGTCTTTTATTCAATTGTTTTACCTGTTCTGACCCTCAAAAAATAGGTTTAGACTATTTTTATATTTTTTGAATTATTACTAAATGATTTCATCAGTTTAGATTTTAAAATAGTCATGTCATCACTCACTTTATGATTTAATATTTTAGCGTAGTGCTGGGTAGTTTTTAAAGACTTGTGGCCTAACATCTTACTCACGGACTCTATTGGTACTCCGTTAGTAAGTGTTACCGTTGTAGCAGATATGACGTGCTTGTACGTCTTCAAACATTGCCATCCGGAGCAACTAAATAAATTATTTCGTTTTTGTTATTAAGGCTCATGGATCGTCCGTTACGAACAATGGTGATCGATGAAATAAACAGGGTGACTTTTGCATGGAAAGAGGTGTTGGTTAAGTTATTATAAAGGAACATGATAGCTTAAGAACAGAAAAAAAAATTCTTAAGATGACATAATTGAATAGAAAAATACCTCATAGAGGAAATTATATTTAGTTTATTGTCGATGAATTTATTAGTATAAATCAATTACATTTGAACACCAATATACATCTTTTAAACTTTGGGCTATAAAAGAATATTTATATTACAAATCAATAAAAAGGCACTGATACTTATTAGTGTCATTTTTCTTTTATCCGTTGGTGCCTGTAGGTCAAAGAAAGATGCGGCATTACCTCCAAGAATTGTCTTTTTAAATTACAGCGTGGCCAAAGAATCGGATGGGGCAATAAAATTGAATTTATCAATAAAATTATTACTGAAGGAAAATTAAAACAGGGCCTATCGAATAAAAAGAATCCTGAATTTGGAGACCTCAAGATTATTCAGATCAACTCCAAATCTAAACCTCTTCAGAGTTTTATAGTGTCTAATCCACTCGTTAAAAATGTAGAGTACTTGGATGAATCAGGAGGGTTTCAAAGGAAAATTATTAGGCTGGAAAGTACAGAGTTTTCAGTACGAACACAATTGAACGATCAAGCAAAATTTATCATTATAGAAGAAATAAATAAGGACAATAAACGATTGATAAAAACGAAGCTATGAAAAGATACTTTTTAGTTATCCTCTTTGGTTTTTTTGTACAGTTGGCATCCGGACAGATCTTCGATGTGGATACGATTCAATACACAGGACCAATTGATAATAGAATTAATTTGGTTATTTTAGGAGATGGGTATACAATCGGAGAAATGTCTCAATTTACTGATGATGTCAGAGATTTTTCAAGGGCATTATTTCAAGAGGCTCCATTCTCTCAGTATAAGAGTTACTTTAACCTCTATGCAATTGAAACTCCATCTGCGGAAAGTGGAGCGAGTCATCCAAGGACAGGTAATGATGATCATGATCCATATTTGGATCATCCTTTTTTGTTAGTTGATAATTATTTTGGATCAACCTTTGATTTTGATGGAATACATCGATTATTGGTTGCCCCGAAGATTTCTGAAATCACGAATGTCCTGGCCAATAATTTTCCATCTTATGATATCGCTATTATAATTGTGAATACGGTGTATTGGGGAGGTGCTGGTGGAGAATTCGCCACTGCTTCTGCCAAAAACCCTAATATAATAATTCATGAAATAGGGCATTCTTTCTCTGGTCTTGCTGATGAGTATTATGCCGGGGATCAATTTTTCGTTGAAAGTGCCAATATGACAAAGGAGAATGATCCTGACGAAGTAAAATGGAAAAATTGGATGAATTATAATGGTATCAATATTCTTTCATACGAAGGGAGTGCTATGGCCTTGAACTGGTATCACCCTCATATATATTGTAAAATGGGAAATTCTAGCGCACGATTCTGTTCTGTATGCCAGGAGGGAACGATAGAAAAAATTCATTCCTTAGTCTCGCCAATTGACTCCTATTTTCCTTCCAATGAAGAAAATATAGATCTTTCGGAGTCGACGAAATTTGGTATCAAATTGAATAAACCAAATCCAAATACACTAGAAATAAAATGGTATATAGATAGTGAACTTATTATTGAAGATATGGAAGATCTGTTGATAGCTCCAAATTATTTGGAACCGGGTGAACATCAAATTCAGGTGGTCATTGAGGATAATTCATCACTTCTGAGGATAGATGAACATGGAACGATCCATGCTTATTCTATCTTGTGGACTATTGATGCTAGTGCATCAAGTGTTGTTGATGTTTCGGAGGAAGATATTAAGATTGAAATATTCCCTAACCCTACAGATGACAAATTAAATATTAATATGAGCGGCAAGTTAGGAGATGAAATGCTCATCACGGTATTTAACATTGGCGGAATTGAATTGTTGAATAAGACGGCAAAAAAGGGCTTTGCACCCATGGAATTGAATCTTCAAAACCTTGCCACAGGTGTTTATATTTTAAAATTTCAATTGATTAGTGGTCATGTTATTACGAGAAAAATAATAAAAGAATGATTACAATGACAGTTAATCTCAACTTCCCTATCATCAACTCTAAAAGCTTATACGAAATCTTGGGAATACCTTATCAAGAATCTACTTTAGACCGATTTATATCCACTCAAAGGCTCATTTAGTACTTTATAAGAGTGGCGTACACCTTTAAAAATAACAGAAGTCTCGACAAAAATTAAAGTTTTTTATTTTAGTTGTAGCTACATTTCAGATTTTAATTTACATATTAAATTGAAGGGGTAAATAAAAGCTAGCTGGTTAGCGCACCAAAAGTAAGTTATAAATTATTATTTAATTACTGAAACCCGTAAACAGAGGTAATTTAAAATTGATCAAAATAAGAACTGTTACTTAACAAATTTTGGTTGGGTTTAAATTGAGTAAATTCTAAGTATTAATATCGAGCGACTATAGCAATTATTAGCTATTATTTATCAGAAAAAAAGTTTCTCCTTTGGTAAGCCAGGATACACCAAAGGCGATTAAAGCAATTGTTTCGGCCAGAAAACAAAAGTGAGCAAATGACGAACACCGATTTACCTTGATATTGACAATAACTCACCAAAATGATTCACTTGACGAAGCTCGAACGGATTAAGTAATATATCTAATAATAAGGCTGCATGCTTTCTACTAATATCTTCATCATATATTATCGATTTCAATTTATAAGATCTTAAGGCCAGATCTCCTTGTTTCTTAAGTTTTTTTAACGAAATCTGTTCATATCCTTCTTCTTCTTTAATCGCTTTAATCACAGCTAACAACTCCTTGTAATTTATGGTTTCCTTTTTTAAATTCAACTTACTAATACCTGTCCAGCCTTCTAAACCTGTTTTTAACGATATGGTTGACAATATGCTATCTGGATAAAACAAGGTATGGTTTTCCCAACCTAGATTTTTACCTTCTCCCCTTAATATTCCCGTAGCTCCAATGCGTTGTATCGCTTTAAAGACAGGATCAGTATTTGCCACATCAGAATAAGGCATGAGATAAGCATTAGCATTTACTAATACTTCTTGAACCTGCCTAACCGGTATATCATTAGGTGATTTATTTTGCTTTGCAGAAAGGGCTGCCAGAGCTCCAGCTGCTTGACCTATAAGCAAGCATACTGGTTGTAGTCGTGTTGTGCCATTTACAACATTTGTGACTGAAATTGATTTTTCGGCTACGATAAAATTAGCCACGTCTTTTGGAATCAAAGTTCCTAAAGGGATACTATATGAAGGAACCGGGTAAAAATGTAAATCCGGTAATTTGTTGGCTTCAGAATATCGATTATGATGATGATCTATAGGATAATCTCCAACAGCTATTCCTGTTCGATATAGAGGTTTTTCTTGTTCAAAAGGTCTTGCCAAATCATTTACGGTAAAACGAACCAAGCCATTTATTCTTCTAGATTCTCTATGATAAGGAATAAAGGGCATGCCATCTTCAGTAGGAAACACATCATCCGCAATCCCTAAATTTTTAAAACCTAGTTCGTTCTGTAAATAATACACATAATTAAGTGTAAAACTCTTCGCCTTTTGGATTTCATCCGCACGTTTTTCAGAGCTCAATTCAATAATATTAGTATAATAATCATTGCCTGATATTGGCCAATTAATCATGTAATACTCGTTTGGCAATTTTCCATATTTCATCATATAATCACAATTCCATAATTTATTGTTTGCGGAATCTTTAGTACAAGTTCCTTCACAGGTACACAAAAAAGGTTTGGGATCGTAATTTTTAGGTTTTTTTAGTTTGGCTTTTATAGGGTCTTCGTAGGTTTTAAGTAAAGCAACATAGGTTAAATCTTGTACGATATTATTTGCTTCATCCGGAGCAATGGATTCGCCGGTATCTAATTTTGAATCCATACCAATGTCATAACTGATACCCGCCTTAGCGGCAACATCTCCTAATTCGGTAGCATCTATGACAATTTTAGTTTCAATAGTTTTTTCTTGTCCGTTAATGCTATAGACTACTTGCCAACCATCATTAGACTTTACTATGCGCTCAAACTTCGTCTCAAAAAGAACCTGCATATTTGGCTCATTCTTGGTCATATCGAACAAAATCTGAGCGCCTACTTGGGGCTCAAAGAGTACATTACTTACCCAACCTGTTTTAAGTTTTTCTTCTCCACCGTAATGATCGTTTAATTTTTGCCTAAATTCTTCCCACAAACCCGAATGTAAAATGTAATTACCATCTACGGCACTTACGCCAGCAGCGGTTAACATACCCCCCAACCAAGGTGTTTCTTCTATAATAAACACAGAAACATCCATTCTAGCTGCCTGTATTCCAGCCATAGTGCCACTTGCTCCTCCTCCAATTATTAAAACATCCGTGGTGTATTGATTAGAATGACTTTGGTCTTGGGCATAAGATAAACTCCCTAAAAAAAAGGATAAAATGGCAAATAGCAGCTTCATCATTTTAGACTATTTTATTAATATTTAGCATTTTTTATTCACAGCTTCTAAAGTTTTTGGTCCCACTCTAACTGTTGTGTCGGACGGCCTTTAGTATCGCTTAAAAATCTCATAATTCAAATATCATAAATACTTATGGCTTTACCCCTACATTGGAAGTGTTTTTTGCGCCTAATGTCCTGTTAAAATTAAAATACCTTCTTCTGAAGTGGTGTAACTAAAAGAATCTGCAATATTACCTATATTTTTAGCATAATTAAAAACATCCAGTTTTCTTTTTATGTCATGTCTTTGTTTTCTGGTCATAAGTCGGACTTTTAAGTTGTTTATAAATATAATAAACAGTCAACTTAAGTCTGAAGTATCATATATAGAGCAAGCGTAATTTTTGCATATCATTACTCACTTTTCGATCTAAAATTTTAGCGTAGTGTTGTGTAGTTTTTAAAGACTTGTGGCCTAACATTTTACTCACGGACTCTATAGGTACTCCGTTAGTAAGTGTTACCGTTGTAGCAGAGATATGAGGTGCTAAGTGGAAAGTTAAATTCTTATCAATACCACATAAATCTCCAATTTCCTTTAAGTAAGCATTGGTCTTTTGATTGCTTATGACCGGTAAAAGTACGTCACCATTTACTATATACTTTGACAACTAAGAAAAACCAAAGCCTCCACTGATTTTTTTATTCCTCTATAAGCTCATCCATAATAGGATTAACTCCGTTGATCCCGTAGATGGAATCCCTGGTAAGCATGAAAAACCAAAGTCTCAATGAGGCTTGTTTTTTTATTCACCGTTTCTTTCAAAAAGTAAACTTTTTTCGATTTCGGTGAATAAAAAAACCGAAACTTGCGTTTCGGTTTTCCTTTTGCGGAGAAAGAGGGATTCGAACCCCCGGAGGTGTGACCCTCGCTGGTTTTCAAGACCAGTGCATTCGACCACTCTGCCATTTCTCCAGAATATATTCGATTACTCAAATGCGGGTGCAAATATAAAAACCTTTTTTGTTATGATAAAACAATTGTCCCGTTTTTTCTGGTAAAATATCGCTAAAACATTTATTAAATAAATACTATTTTTATCATCTTATTTATTTTTATGGAATTTGAACTGATCTTACTCTTTGTAATAGGTATTGTGACAGGAGTAATTAATACTTTCGCAGGTGGCGGCTCTTTGCTAACCTTGCCAATGTTAATATTTTTAGGCCTTCCCCCCAGCGTTGCCAACGGAACCAATCGAATTGCCATACTCATACAAAGTATCGTAACCAATGCCGGGTTCAGGAGCAAAGGCGTAAAAACCTATCCCTTTAGTATATACTTTGGTATATCTGCAACTCTTGGAGCAATTATCGGGGCTCAAATAGCGGTTGAGATCGATGAAGGTATCTTTAATAAAATTCTCGCCATTATCATGGTCATAGTAGTTGCCTATCTGGTTTTACAGAGAAGAACAAAATATGAAGAGATCATTGAAAGAGTTAAAGGCAAGCATCTGTGGATCAGCATTATCTTATTCTTCTTTGTAGGGATATATGGTGGGTTTATTCAAGCAGGTGTTGGTTTTTTAATGTTATTAGTGCTATCAGGAGTCAATCAATTTACTCTTGTAAAAAGTAATGCCATAAAAATTGTGGTAACCGGTATTTATACTGTATTTGCTGTTATCATATTTGTATTGAACGATAAGATGAACTGGGAATATGGACTCGTTTTGGCCTTTGGTAATGCAATAGGTGGTTGGTTTGCAAGTCGGTGGTCTGTAAAAAAAGGAGATGGCCCTGTTAAAATTATCCTGGTTGTAATGGTCATCATTATGGCAATAAAACTCTGGTTCTATTAAGATTTTATTTCGAAGGTATCGTACTTTTTTATGAGTCCCAGTTTATAATCAACAGAGTTGACTTTTGATAAAGGTGAGCCCTGATACAACCATTTTACAAACTTATCTAATCGTGGCAAATCTCCAATAACTTCAACATAGACAGAGTTATCTTGTTCATTTCTTACAAATCCCTTCAACCCCAGATCTAAAGCCTTTTGATAAGTGTATTTCCTAAACCATACTCCCTGTACCCTTCCCTTGACTTCAATTTTATACAATAATTTATCCATATAAATTTTAGAATATTTATCAAAAATAAACAATACAACAACTATTGTTATGCTATTCATCAAATTATTTTAACTTTGTTCTTCGAATTTTTTAAAGGTCAATCAATGAGTAATTCTTTTGGTAATTTATATAAATTAACCACTTTTGGCGAGTCCCACGGTCCAGCTATTGGAGGGATAATAGATGGATGTCCTGCTGGAATTGAACTGGATATACATGAAATACAAAAAGAGTTAGACAGAAGAAAACCCGGACAATCAAAAATCACGACACAGCGTAAAGAACCGGATGAAGTAATTTTTTTATCTGGAATCTTCGAGGGTAAAACAACCGGAACCTCCATTGGTTTTCATATTCAGAATACAAATCAAAAAAGTGCAGATTATTCCCATAACACAGATGTTTATCGTCCTTCTCATGCCGATTTTACCTATGCGAAAAAATATTCACTTCGAGATCACAGAGGCGGTGGCAGAAGTTCTGCACGCGAAACTGCCAACTGGATCGTTGGGGGCGCTGTTGCCAAACAATACATTAGTGATATAAAGATTAATGCCTTTACTTCTTCTGTAGGAGAAATATTTTTGGACAAACCCTATCAAGAACTTGATTTTTCAAAAGTTGAGAATAACGTTGTAAGGTGTCCCGATCAAAGTACTGCTGATAAAATGATCAAGCAGATTGAACTTATAAAAAAGCAAGGCGATACTATTGGTGGAACTATAACCTGCGTTATTCAAAAAGTACCTATTGGACTTGGTGAACCTATTTTCGAGAAATTACACGCACAATTAGGGAAAGCAATGCTTACGATAAATGCAGTCAAAGGATTTGAATACGGAAGTGGTTTCTGTGGTGCAAAAATGAAGGGATCAGAACATAATGACAAGTTCAATACCGATGGCTCCACTAAAAGTAATTTATCAGGAGGTATTCAGGGAGGTATTAGCAATGGCATGGATATTTATTTTCGAGTCGCCTTTAAACCAGTGGCTACAATAATGCAAAAACAAGAAACCATAGATTCCGATGGAAATATTGTTATAATGCAGGGAAAAGGCAGACATGATCCATGTGTAGTGCCTAGAGCAGTACCAATTGTTGAAGCATTAAGTGCAATGGTAGTAGCAGATTTTTTATTACTTCACAGAGCTAGACGATAATAATTTTTTGTCATTTAAAATAAATCAAAATATTATGCGTTTAATTGAGAGTTAAATTATTATTATTTAACTAAATCCCTCACTTAACAATTTTCTCTTTACAATTAATTCTGGTCAAATAAGACCGTGTTTTCTTATTAAACAAATGATGAATTGTTTTTCATTTTTAGAAAAACTACGCATTGAAGATATTGTATGCTTCTTTTGAGAAGATACGTACTTCTGAGATCAAATATTTAATTAAACTGAAGATATTCAGCAATTTATATGAACCATAATTTAAAACAAATAAGGTATTCATCTATAGAAAAGCTCCTTTTCTCCCCTAATCCCTCATTTGTAGAAATACAATCGGTTTTCAATAATAAAATAAAATATGATATGCTATTAATGTAGGATGCTATATAAGATTCTTATATAGTTCAAAGCAAGACTATTAAAAATATTGAAGATCCCTTTTTTTAGGCCGTTATTGAAATTGATTCCTTAGCGGTCTTTTTCTTTGTATATTATTCTCATCAAATTCAATATACAATGACTCAATTTAACATCAAACACAAACTGATACTGAAAGAATCTAGTTTCTAATCAACTAACTATCTAACAGTATCATCTACGAGATTGAAAGGTTCTATGAATAAAGTTGGAAAAGTCTGGAGAGAAAATTCAGCCGACGAATAATAACCACAATATTTATAGTTATCTGATGAATTATCCTTAGAAGAAAGGAAAGATTAACTCATGAATTATAATCGCGTTGTAAAATTTATCTGAGAATAAAAATCCCAACAATAAGTGTCAACTGTCAAATAACCGGGCTGGAAATGCATATTATCTATTATTGTATTATGATGTGCTTTTACTGGGCTTATTCAAAATTCGAGTTAAATATATATCAAAAAAAAGGTCATTATTAAAATGACCTTTGCTTAAAATAAAACTTCTTCTTATTTAATGTTTTAGGACCTTGATGGTTCCCACCCTACTATCAATTTGAACGTGCGCTATATACGCTCCAACAGGTAAATTGCTCAAATCAATTTGTGCTGACCTTGTTGAAAAATTCTCATGTATTACTTCTTGGCCTAAAATATTGTAAATATTTATTTCTTCAATATTTTCTTTGGAACTCAGCTTTAAGAAATTTGCAACAGGATTTGGATAATATTTAAAGTCAATATCTACAAATTCTTCAATACCGGCAACGGAGTTGTTATTTAGTGTATAACTATCAATTCCTAATCCCCAAGCTCTGGTTCCTTCATCATCATATATAAATCGAACTGCAAAGGTGTTGTTTATGTGTTCGGAAACATCTAAAATCTTAGTCTGATTAGCTCCTGTATTCCTAGGTGTATCTGTATCCTGGAAGTAGACTTGCACCCAATTAGCGCCATTATAGGCTTCCACTATGAATTCTCCTTTATCGCCAAATACCTGTAAATTATATATTACAATCAATTCAGCATTCGTAACACCTGTTAAATTAATACTTGGAGCGGTTAAAACTATTCTGTCTTGACTTAAAGCACCACAAACTGAATCGTCAAAAAATGCTGCCCCTGATGAAAACGACGCTAAAGGATTTCCGCTTTCCGGCATAGTACCTGTGTATCCAAATTGCATTTGACATCCACTGGATTCATTTATTGAAGTCCATCCTTCTGGTAATATACTATTGCTGAACCCTTCTGATTGGAGTTGGGCAGATGCTGTCATCCAGATCAGCATAACGGCCAATATTAGCGTAATTTTTTTCATAACAATTCTATTTTTTCCTTTTAAAATAATATAACGTTTAAAATCACTTAATATTACTTTTAAGGCAATAAATAAAACATTTTCTGCATTGCTCTTAACGAAAAAAATTTGCCTAAAATAGGATTCCACCTTATCATAAAAAAAGTATCTTTGCAAAAAAAAATAAAAAATGGAAAACGGTTTATACGCAAAT
>Ga0209633_10006245_pt1 | contig 10226 bp, 7 predicted proteins | sample Cruoilmetagenom1_FD_187290 | JGI IMG/M metagenome (GOLD analysis project Ga0209633, IMG submission 187290) | Oil polluted marine microbial communities from Coal Oil Point, Santa Barbara, California, USA - Sample 1 (SPAdes) (version 2) | ecosystem: Environmental > Aquatic > Marine > Oil seeps ... | reverse complement strand
CAATCATTTTTCTCGTCGCCTATGCCGCGCGCGGCCAGGGCGGGGAATGGCCCGCGCGCCTTTCGCGTTCCACCCCTCTCGAAATCCTGAAGGAGCGCTACGCGCGGGGTGAAATCGACAAGAAGGAATTTGAGGAAATCAAGCGAACGCTCGAGAAGTAGCCCAATTGGCTGGGTTGTTTGCGGGGCGTATCGCTTGTCTTGAAATTCACATCCCTCCGGAGATCAAAACGTCCCAGGCAAAAGGGAGATAATGTAAGCTCTCCCTGCCGTGACACTCCACCGGACCCAAGCAAACGACCCGACAGGCAAACGGCGCTGGTTGCGCATTGCCATCTTGTTGCTGATCTATGGCGGCTTGTTGGCTGGCGGTCACTGGGGCAGCCAATGGCTGATCGGTCTCGTCGGCGCCGATCTCGGCCCAGGCGTCTCATCCCATGCACGCAATGTGGTTATGGCGGGCATTGCCCTCTATACCGCATTGTTGGCGGTTCCCTTCGTGCCCGGCATGGAAATCAGCCTGGCTCTGCTGGCGGCATTCGGCCACCAGGTTGCCGTGATTACTTATGCCGCCACCGTGGCCGCTCTGGCTGTTTCCTATCTCATCGGCCGCTTGGTTCCGGTACGTCTGATCGCGTCGCTGTTTGGCTCTCTCGGTCTGCAGCGCGCCGAGGATTTTGTCCAACGCCTCGCGCCTTTGACCGCCGAGCAAAGGCTTGAAACCCTGATCGCACACGCGCCCAGGCGGATCATGCCGGCGCTTTTGAAACATCGATATATCGCGATCGCCGTCGCGTTGAACCTGCCGGGCAACACCATCATCGGCGGCGGCGGCGGTATCGCGCTGCTGGCGGGAATAAGCGGTCTTTTTACGTTTCCCCGCTATCTGGCCATCGTGTCTCTGGCGGTGCTGCCGGTGCCGCTCGCCGTCTTTTTGACGGGCAGCTGATGGTCGTCCTCAAGACGTGAGGCCCCTTATGGCCTCGGCAAGAAGTCCCGTCGCGTCAATTTGGTTGCTCTCATGAGGGATCGTGTTGGTCGTGACGACTTGGGCCGCACCGGCGGCGAGCAGGTCCAGGTAAGCTGTTCCGGCGAACACCCCATGCACGCCAACGCAAATCGGTGGCCGTGTGTTGATCCCCGATAGCTGGCCGATCGTCTCAATCATCGTGCGGCCCGTCGAGACGATGTCGTCCACGAGAACGGGCGTGCCATTGCGGCAGAGGTCGTTATCGGGCAGCGAGATTTCGACGTCGTGGTCGCCTCGGCGGATCTTTCGCAGCACCATATAAGGCGCACTTGCCTCCCGTGCCACAGAGGCCACCCATTGTTCGCTCTCTTCGTCTGGGCCTATGAGGACCGGCTGGTTGACCTGCCTGCCCAACCAGTCCGCGATCAGGGGAGCGGCGCCCGTGGCAATCGCTGGAACGGCGTAAATCTCCTCCAGCGAACTGCGGCGGTGCAAATGAGGATCTACTGTGATCAGCCAATCGATATGCTCGGAAAGCAATCGCGCGAAGTGAACCGACGTGATCGATTCTCTCGGCTTGAATCGTTGGTCCTGCCGCATATAGGCGAGATAGGGGGCGACCAAACCGACGCGGGAGGCTTTGAGACTGCGGGCTGTTGCGGCCGCGAAGACGAGCGGCAGGAACTTTTCATCGGGGCGATCGAGCGTACAAAGCAGAATGACGGGTCGCTCCTCGATTTGGTCTATGTAACGCAGATAGGTCTCGCCGTCGGGAAACTTCCTTACCTCCAAGCCGCCGATTTCCATACCCAGAGCCTGTCCCAAACCTCGAGCCAAGTCGTCGTTGCCGGGCAAAGGGACAAGTATCGGGTCACTCATGCGGCGCCACGTCCAAGATATCGCCATTGGCGTTTGCGAATTCCAAGGCGTATTCGAGCTCGCCCGGTGACTCGGCATGGATGGTGAAGAGCGGTTGGCCCGTCGTGACTTCGTCGCCCAGACGGACATGCAGCTCGATGCCGGCGGCCTTGTCGTCGGGAGCTCCGGCAAGTTTGGCGACCCTCGCCAGCCTGCGGTTGTCGATGGCATAAACCGGGCCGCTGCGGTTGGCGCTGATGGGATGGCGATGGCGGGCAACCGGGGGCTGGCGCATCCCCCCCTGGGCATCGCAAATCCGCTGAAACTTTGCCCAGGCCTTGCCGTTATCGAGCACCGCCGTCGCCGCGGCCAGTCCGCCGCCATCGGGGGCGACACCGCCCAGTTCGAGCAAGGCGCCGGCGAGCGTCAGGCTGCGCTCGCGCAGATCCGCCGGTGCGCTCGGCTTGGCCTGCAACACGGCCAGCACGTCGTGGGCTTCGAGCGCCGGCCCGATGCCGCGCCCCACCGGCTGGGTTCCATCGGTTTCGATCACCTGAGCCTTGAGGCCGAACACCTCTGCGGTTTCCACCAGACTTTGCGACAAATATCGCGCCGATTCGCTGTTGCGGACCTTGGCGGTCGGCCCGATCGGAAGGTCGAGCACCACATGGGTGGCGCCCGCGGCTATTTTTTTCGACAACACGGAGGCAACGAGCTGGCCTTCGCTGTCGAGGTCAAGCGCGCGTTCGACCCGGATCAGAATATCGTCGGCTGGAGACAAGCGAACCGCGCCACCCCAAACGATGCAACCGCCCTCGCGCTCGACAACGGCCCGCATCGCCGACACATCCAGATTGACCGGCGCCAGCGTCTCCATCGTATCGGCCGTACCCGCCGGCGAGGTGATTGCCCGCGACGAGGTCTTGGGCATGGTCAGTCCGCAGGCGGTGGCGATAGCCACGATGACGGGCGTTGTCCGGTTGCCGGGAAGACCGCCGACGCTGTGCTTGTCCACGACCAAGTCGCGGCCCCATTCGAGCCGATCGCCCACATCGACCATGGCGCGGGTGAGCGAGACGATTTCGGCGCTATCCAAGGGGCGGGCCGAACAAGCGGTGATGAACGAGGACAAGTGGATGTCGGAATATCTACCCGCGGTGACATCGGCCATGATCATGGCCAGGGCTTGGTCGTCCAGGTTCTTGTTGTAGACCTTGCCGCGGACGTAGCTCAATGAGTCCAGGGGTCTTGGATGCGAGATGGTGATCGCATCGCCTTCAGCCAGGTCGAGCCTTGCCCAGGCGGAGTCCGAGAGCCCCGCTTCGCCTTGGCGCAAGAGATCGGACGACGTTTGAAAAAGCGTGGCGATGACCGATCGGTCGCCGCATTCGAGGTACACGCGGGCATGGGACGAAAAGCCCTCGGATCGGCACACATGGCAATCCTGCCGCATGAAGACCACGGCCTCCTGATGGGTGTCCACGCCGAGACGCCGCGCTCGCAATGTGTTCGACCGCGCGCCCGATGCCGCCTCTTGTGCCTCGCCGTCGCCACCGCGCGTCATCGCAGGTCCACTTCCTCCCGGTAGTCCGGCACCCAGCACGGCCAGCCCAATTCCTCTAGGACGCGCGCGCCGTTTGCTTCGATAAGGTATTTGGATCCGGTGACCGTACCAGCTGCGCCCAGAAAGGTGAGCTTCATAACGTTCTTCACCTGGAAGCCACGGTGCGACCCGGCACCATATGGTTCAATCTGCGGTTTCGCGGATTATCAGCGCAACCATCCCCTCACATCATTGATCTGCGTCAGTGGACGCTCTTTGCGGCTGGTGGCTCGGCCTGAATGGGGCGCCAACCGATCAGCGAGCCGATCACCCGCAGGCAACACGTCTTTAATCTTCACGCTGGTAGCGGAAACCAAGCTTCAGGCCGACCTGATAATGGCCGAGCGAACCGTCTTTTTCGAGGTGACCGCGAATCTGCGTCACCTCGAACCATTCCATGTGTTTCAGCGAACCCGACGCCGTGTTCAGGGCGTTTTGAATGGCTTCTTCGATGCTCGTTTTGGACGATCCAACGAGTTCTGTGAGGGCGTAAGTGTGGTCCATGGGGTCTCCTCCTGTGTGATGCCTGGCAACATCCAGGCCTCTTCACGTTATGGCGTGAGCGCGCCCCGAAGTAGGGCCCGATACAATCGGCCCTTGATCGTCTCAGGGTTGGCCAACCCCATCCGCTCCAGACAATCTGCTTCACCAAGCGTCTTCTCTTTCGTACCGAAGCCTCGTGCCGCAAGCCGCGCAAGCTGCCACTTCGAATATGCGGCTGATTTCAGCCGGCTGAGCGCCGAAATGAGTTGTTGTTCCGTCTCCGTGAAATCGGTGCCGAACGGGTAGACCGGAAGCAGGCCCTGTTCGCGTGCGGGAGATAGATTACGCCTGATGCGTTCAGGCGTATTTTCCCGATAAGGGGCGGGTATCTCGAAGTCTTTCGCGATCTTTCCGGCATCCTTGGCGCGGGCCAACAGCTCACCCTGAAATCGCGAATCCGCAATTGCAAGCATGGCCTCGATGACGGCTGAATCCGTCTTGCCGCGCAGATCCGCCACGCCGTATTCGGTCACGATGATATCGCGCAGATGGCGAGGAATGGTTTGATGATCGTAAGCCCAAAGGATGTTGGAAACGTCCTTCCCATTATGCTGGCGCGTCGCGTTCAAGGCGATGATCGAGCGCGCATCGTCAAGCGCGAAAGCCTGCGTCACGAAATCATGCTGACCGCCGACACCGCTGATCACACGGCCATCGCCAAGACCATCGGAAATCACCGCGCCCAACAGCGTCGCCATCATGGTGTTATTGACGAAGCGGGCTTTGACCCTGGCCCGTCGTTTTTCTTTTTCCTCGCCGTAAAGCGCATTCACGAATGAGACTGGTCTCATGCTGATGCGCGCGCGTCGCGCCTCCGGCATCTCCCGCAATGCGCGGTAAAAATTTTTCGGCCCCAAAAAAAACGCCGAATGGAGGACAATGCCATCCACCTCACGCTTCACGATGTCCGCCTCAATCAGGTTGAGAAAGGTGTCGACAAACATCTCGCTACAGCCATAAAGCCCGATTTCGAAGGGGGCGTCCTCACAAGGCTGTGGGTCTGCCTCGCCAGAAAGCTGGCGGATCGTTTGTCGGAAGGCTTTGTTCTTTTTGTCGCGAAGAATGAGCCCCTGTGCCACGGCATCGCCGATCGAGCCTATCCCGATCTGCAGGGTTCCGCCGTCGGGCACCAGGCGGGCGATGTGCAACCCGGCGGCGTAATCGGCCATCGTAACCGGCAATTTCGGCGGCGCGTGCAGCGGAAATTGGCAGTCCGGCCCATCCAACAGGTGCGAGAACTGGGAGGCCGGCAGCGACGCGTCCCCACCCATAAAGGGCAGCTCGTTGTTGACCTGGCCGACGAGCAGAAAATCGGCCGAACCGGAACGGCGGGCGGCCAGAAGATCCGGCGTGATATCCGCATTGCAGCTGAGGCTCAAGCGAGGATCGCCCGATTTGCCGTTTTGTTTGGCGACAAGCTGAGCGACAACATTCACGCCTTGCTCCAGCACATACCGGTAGGCATGGGTGTAATTGGCCGAAATATAGTTTTGTTGCGCTTGCTCGACGCCGAGCCATCGCCCCGCCAGGAAATAGAATTCGCTCACCTCGATGTTCGGCGGCATCCGGCCGTCGCGCAGCGCCTCGGCATAGGCGAGCGGCGGATAGGCGCCGAACAGCCGGTCGATCACGGGCGCAATGAAGCGGCGCTGCAGGTCGGTCGCAGGTCGCGGCAATTCCAGGGTCAGCGCCGTGAAAATCTTGAGCGAGATCGAACTGTCTGCCGCCGCACGAGCGAAAAGCGCATTTGCAACATGGTTTGCCTTGCCGAGGCCAAGCGGCAGGCCCAGAACGATGTTCTTGCCGACCGCGGCGATGACCGTGTCCGCGAGGGCGTCGGCATCGCTGAAGTGTTGGGGTCGCTTGGCCATATTTGTCAGCTCGAAGCGTGCTTGCTGCACGCCACCTCGGCGGTTGCAAGGTCTGGATTGGAGTATAGCCGATAATGCAGGCAGGGGACTCGGTTGGAACTGGTATTGTCGCATAGTGCCGGTTAGTTATCGATGGCAACGGCGGACGGCGATCACATAGGATCGAACAAGAGGCTGCAGCGATGACCCTGATAAACGGCCCCCTGCCCCACGCCCTCCAAGGCCGCGCGCCTGCCCGCACCGCAAAGCGATTGTTCCTTGCGACCCGGCCGATGTTCTTCTCGGCCTCGATCTTGCCGGTCTTGTTGGGAACGTCTTGGGGCATTCGCTCGGCGCCCTCGCTGGATTACGCCGCCTTTGCATTAGCCCTGCTCGCTACGGTCTTCACCCATGCCGCCATCAACGTCGTCAATGACGTCTACGACGATGTCTGCGGCACCGACCCGATCAACACTGAGCGCATCTATCCCTTTACCGGCGGATCGCGATTCATTCAGGAAGGGATCATGACGCGGGCTCAGATGCTGCGTTGGGGATTGGTGCTGCTGGGCCTAGCAGCCGTCCTTGGGCTCGGGCTGGCCGCCATGAAGGGCGCCGGCGTGATCTGGTTCGGGCTGATTGGCATGGCGCTTGGTGTGCTCTATTCGCTCCCTCCCTTTCGACTGAGCGACCGCGGGTTCGGCGAAATCGCCGTCGGAATGGGTTTCGGCCTGCTGGTGGTGAGCGGCGCGGCATGGCTGCAAAGCGGAATTGTGGACTCAAATACGGTCTTGCTTTCGCTTCCCATCAGCTTCTGGGTGTTCAACGTTCTGTTGATCAACGAGATCCCCGATGCCGCGGCCGACGCCGCCGCGGGCAGGGCCACACTGGTCGTGCGCTTTGGACTGCCGACAGCGCTTGGCATCTATTTGGTCATGAACGTGCTCGCGGTGCTGGCCGTCGGACTAATTGTTCTGAATGGAACACTGCCTGCTTTCGCTATCCTGCTTCCCGCAATACTGCTGATGGCCGCACTATTGGCCGCGCGGCACATGGCAGCCAACGCCAGCCAGCGCGGCGCCCTGGTGAGCGGCATCAAGACCACGCTCGCTATCCATGCCGCGGGCGCGGTGTGGCTTATCTTGTTTGCCTGGCCGTGGTGACTGGCTCTGGATCGGGCAAGCTCTATCCTATCTACTGCTTTTGCGCTGTGCTCAATCGCCAGACGTTGCTGGCGATCAATGTCCAGTTTCTGGCTAGAGGCGGACTCCAGGCACGAGCGCCCGTCACGGCCTGCTGGGGGGTGTGTTTAGCCGACATTTGAGGAGAGCAGGTCTGCTTTGCATCCGGTCTTGACCTCAAGCGGTCAAGAGGAATTGTGGTCCAAATAGACTAAGAGGTAACGATATAGCCCAATTCGATCTCATGAGAGAGGAGCCACAACATGTCACCAGTTCGGGTGTCTTACTATTCTGACATACTGTGTATCTGGGCCTACGTCGCGCAGCGTCGACTTGAGCAATTGGCGCAGAAATTTGGCGATGAACTTTCGATCGATGGCCACTTCCTCTCAATATTTGCAGATGCTCGAAGCAAAATTGGTGAGCAATGGGGGGCTCGGGGCAGCTTCGAAGGCTACAATGGGCATATCAAGGAAATAGCTCGACGCTTCCCGCACATCGATATTCATGAGCGTGTGTGGCTCGAAACCAGGCCCCACACCTCTGCTTGCGCCCACCTTTTTCTGAAGGCCATCGAAATTATTGAACTCGATGGCATTGGAAGCGATGTTGAGCGCCAACCTTATCTCGATCGAATTTCAACACGTGCGGCCTGGGAACTGCGCCGGGCATTCTTTGCCTCGGCGAAGGATATTTCCGATTGGCGGGTTCACAGTGAAATCGCCGACCAGCTTGGAATTGATTACGGCTTGGTGGGCGAAAAAATCCGGTCCTGGGAAGCCATCGCGCAGCTTACCAACGACTACAATCTGAGCCAGAAATATGGCGTCGAGGGCAGCCCAACATTCATTATGAATGAGGGTCGGCAGAAGTTGTTCGGCAATGTTGGCTACCGGCTGATCGAGGCGAATGTGCAGGAGTTGCTGCGCAACGCACCCGAAGACGAGGCAAGTTGGTGTTGATCCGGTCGCCGAAACACGGGCATGTCCGCTCCTGACCGGAAGCGGACATGATGGTCTCTTTGAACCTTTTGACGCGCCGCAGCGACCTACCCATAGAAGTGCAACTTTAATTGACCCCCACGGTCGGCAGTCGTTAGCCTACTGATTGTCCGTGGAAGTCTTATGGGTGGACCGATATGGCCGACAACACATCAGCGGCGCCGGGTGGGCGAGAATCGGCCCTCGAGATACGCATTTTACTGAGAATTTGTCGTGTATCGAAATGGGCTGCGGACGTCATTGACAGCTACAGGCAGATCGCTCTCACATTGCTTTGCGCCCTTGCGCTGGCTCTCCTGCCAGGCCTGACTGCCCGTGCGCAGGATGATATCGCCCAGCCCTTGATCGCGCCGGGTAACGCCGTCGTCACCGGGTTTTCGGGCACCACCAGTGTGTACGGCGAGGCCGATTTGCCCGAGGGCTCGACGCCTGCCGACGAGACCTTCATCGACGTGTCCGGGTCCAGCTTGCGCATCTTCGAACTGATGCGGCCCGCTGGTGTCGACGAGTCGATCAGTCCCTCCGCGCCGCAGCTCTTTGAAGCGAGTGCGCGCGATATCGGTCAGGTGTTCGGTCTGGCGCTCGACAACGCCAAGCTGCCGGGCGGCGATGAGCCGGCGCCCAATATTTACGTTACCGCGACCTCGGCGTACGGGCTTCATATTGTCAGCCCCGATGCGGATGGCGACGGCTTGCCGGAACGCGTCAAGCAGGGCGGTCCCGACGTTCAATGGATGGCGGGCCAGTTCGGGCTCGAGAAGTCGGGCGGTCCCGGCAGCGTGTGGAAGATCGACGGCATCACCGGAGAGGTGACGCTTTTCGCCGACATCGCCGATGACGGAAAAGCCAATAGCGGTCCGGGTCTCGGCAACATAGCCTTTGACGCAGCAAACCGGCAGCTCTTCGTCTCCGACCGGGACACCGGCCTGATCCACCGCCTTGACCTCAATGGCCAAGTCTTGGACGCGTTCGATCACGGCCTAACCGGTCGCCCGCTGAGAGACCTCGAGCCCGTCGCGCATGATCCCGCAAACCGCGCCGGCATCACGTCCCCGGCCTTCCGTAGCGACGATCCCGCCACCTGGGGGAATGCCAGCCTGCCGCGGCGCATCTGGGGTCTCGCCACACACCAGGGCCGGCTCTATTACGCCGTCGCCGAAGGCCCGCAAATCTGGTCTGTCGGCATAGGCTCCGATGGCAGCTTTGGCGATGTGCGCTGGGAGCTCGATCTGCCTAACGACATCGAGGCTTACGAGGTCTCCGATATCACCTTTACCGGGCGCGGGCGCATGGTGCTTGCCCAGCGCGGCCAGGTCACAGGCGCATACGATTACCTCAAGCCGATCAAGTCCGACGGCGCGCGTGTGCTGCGCTACCGTGCTGAATCACCCGCCAATCCCGAGACGCCAAGCCGCTGGGTCGCAGAACCTGAAGAATACGCCATCGGCCAGACGGGCGATTACCGCAACAGCGATGGTGGCCTTGCCATCGGCTACGGTTATACGCGCCAGGGCGAGATCAACTACCGCGCCTGCCAGGCGACGCTCTGGGCCACTGGCAGCCGATTGCGCCAGGTAACACGCCGCACGCTCTCACCCCGTCCGGCCGCAGTGCGCGAGGAGCGCGTTTTCCACGACGGCCTTCAGGGCAATGCGGTTACGCTGATCCGGCCCGAAAACGCGCCGCCCAAACTGGCGCGGTTTTTCGATTTCGACGGCGCCTATCGTTCAGAAGCCGCTCAAGGGCAACTCGGCGATGTCGAGATCCCGGTGGTTTGCCAGCCGAGCGATCCCTACGTGCCGCCGCCGCTCGCACCGCCCGCAGCGCCGGGCGCGCAGGCGATTTTCGACCTTGAGATCGACAAGCGCCAAATCGGCCCCTGTTCGATCGCCGGTATTTGTAGCTTTGAGATCGCGCTTGCCAATCACGGCACGCAAACCTTTCGCGGTCCATTGCTGCTGCGCGACGAGGTCTCGCAATCCGGCATGATGCTTGTGGGCTATGGCGCGGCTCCCTGGGAGTGCTCCCAGTCGGGCATCCAAATATCCTGCCGCAGGCCGGAGCTGGTATTGCGTCCAGGCCGTCAAACCAGCCTATTTGTCGACTTTCAGCTTCAGGCCAAGATCCTGATTCCGGGTTGGCGCAACTGCGCGGCAATCGGCTGGCTCGGCGATCTCAACGACGCGGGCACGATCAGCGCCGTGCAAGTGGAACTCGCCAA
>Ga0209633_10006243_pt1 | contig 10229 bp, 9 predicted proteins | sample Cruoilmetagenom1_FD_187290 | JGI IMG/M metagenome (GOLD analysis project Ga0209633, IMG submission 187290) | Oil polluted marine microbial communities from Coal Oil Point, Santa Barbara, California, USA - Sample 1 (SPAdes) (version 2) | ecosystem: Environmental > Aquatic > Marine > Oil seeps ... | reverse complement strand
TCTGCCTCATGGGCCACTGCCATGGCTTCGGCTTCACCGGTTGGACTAATTTCAGTGGCATGCAGTCCCTTTGGACCTTCCGTACACTGAAATTCCACTTTTTGTCCTTTTTTCAAAGTCTTGTAACCATCCATGGAAATGGCGGAGAAGTGGGCAAAAATATCATCACCGCCTTTCTCTGGTGCAATAAAACCATAACCCTTAGCGTTGCTGAACCATTTAACAATTCCAGTTGCCATCCTACATAACCTCCTTAAGAACTTCTTTTAACCGTAAGCGTCTAATAATGTGAAAATCATAACTCTATACAAGGGAGCACTTGTATGATGCTGTTCACACCCTTATAACTATAGACAATATTTTTCAAATTGTGACAATTTATGCTGACTAAAACTCAGGACATAGCGGGCTAATTTTAGTAAAATCAATATTATGAGTGATGAACATCAAATAGGACCTTACGACGATGGACTGGCACTTGAAGAAGCCAAGCCAAAAATAAAACGTCCACCCATGTATAAAGTTATTCTGCTGAATGACGATTACACTCCTATGGAGTTTGTAATTCACATCCTCGAAGCCTTTTTTGGCATGGATCGTGAAAGAGCAACTCATATCATGTTAAACGTGCACACACAGGGGAAAGGTATTTGCGGCCTATTTACCCGCGATATAGCAGAGACCAAGGTAGCACAGGTTAATGACTATTCGCGACAATATGACCATCCCTTGCTGTGTACTCTGGAGGCCGATAACTAAGGGTGTCTTATGCTAAACAAAGAACTTGAAAATACGCTTAATACTGCATTTAAGCAGGCTCGCGACAAACATCATGAGTTTATGACAGTCGAGCACTTGCTGCTTGCCTTGTCTGATAACTCGACCGCATCGGATATTCTTCGCGCCTGCGGGGCGAGTCTTGAAAAACTGCGCACCGATTTACAAAATTTTCTTAGCGAAACCACGCCCTTACTGCCACCCAGTGATGAACGCGAGACACAACCGACCCTGGGTTTCCAACGTGTCCTGCAGCGAGCTGTTTTTCATGTGCAGTCATCCGGTAAGCGTGAAGTCACTGGTGCCAATGTACTGGTCGCCATCTTTAGTGAACAGGAATCCCAGGCCGTTTATTTCCTGAAAAAACAGGACATCAGCCGTCTTGAAGTGGTGAATTACATTTCGCATGGTATTTCCAAGATTAGCGATGATGAACCGGCGACTGGGAATGCGTCTGCTGAAGGAGAGCCGCAGGAAAATGCTTCACAAAATCCGCTGACGCTGTATGCCACCAACCTGAACAAACTTGCCCTGGCCGGCAAGATCGATCCCCTGATCGGCCGCAAGCACGAGATCGAACGCACCATCCAGGTCCTGTGCCGTCGCCGTAAAAACAATCCCTTGTTTGTCGGTGAGGCCGGTGTCGGTAAAACCGCACTGGCTGAAGGCCTGGCAAAAAAGATTGTCGATGGTGAAGTGCCGGAAGTGCTGGCCGATGCCACCATCTATTCACTGGACCTGGGTTCACTGCTGGCCGGTACCAAATATCGCGGTGACTTTGAAAAGCGCCTCAAGGCCGTACTGGCGCAACTGAAAAAAGAAGAGGGTTCGGTGCTGTTTATCGATGAGATCCATACCATCATCGGCGCCGGCGCCGCCTCAGGCGGGGCCATGGATGCTTCCAACCTGATTAAACCCGTATTGGCCTCCGGCGAGCTGAAGTGCATCGGTTCAACCACCTATCAGGAATATCGTGGCATCTTTGAAAAAGACCGTGCCCTGGCACGCCGCTTCCAGAAGATCGATGTCTCCGAACCCACTGTCGAAGAGTGTTATCAGATCCTGATGGGCCTGAAGCCCAAATTTGAAGAGTATCACCAGATTCGTTATACCCAGCAGGCGATACGTACTGCGGTAGAACTGGCCGAGCGTTATATCAATGAGCGTCATTTACCTGACAAGGCCATCGATGTGATCGATGAAGCCGGTGCAAACCAGCGTTTACTGGCCCCATCCAAGCGCAAAAAGACCATTGGCGTGAAAGAGATCGAAGCGATTGTTTCCAAGATTGCCCGTATCCCACCGAAAACCGTGTCTTCTAATGATAAGGAAACTCTGCGTAATCTGGATCGGGATCTGAAACTGGTGATTTACGGTCAGGATGATGCGGTGGAAACCCTGTCAACGGCGATCAAGTTATCCCGGGCAGGTCTGGGTAATGAACAAAAACCGATTGGTTCTTTCCTGTTGGCCGGACCGACCGGTGTGGGCAAGACCGAAGTGACCCGTCAACTGGCGCGCATTATGGGTATCGAATTGATTCGCTTTGATATGTCCGAATACATGGAGCGTCATACGGTGTCACGTCTGATCGGCGCTCCTCCCGGTTATGTCGGATTTGATCAGGGTGGCCTGTTAACCGAGGCGATCAATAAACACCCTCATGCCGTGGTACTGCTGGATGAAATCGAAAAGGCCCATCCCGATGTGTTTAATCTGTTACTCCAGGTGATGGACCACGGTACCCTGACAGATAACAACGGTCGCAAGGCAGATTTCCGCAATGTCGTCATCGTGATGACCACCAATGCCGGTGCCGATCAGTTACATCGTTCGTCGATTGGTTTCAGCAATCAGGATCATTCCACCGATGGCATGGAAGCCATCAAGAAGGTCTTTTCGCCTGAATTCCGCAATCGTCTGGATGCCATTGTGCAATTCAAGGGACTCACCCCGGACACTATTACCCAGGTGGTTGACAAGTTCCTGTTTGAATTTGAAGCCCAACTGGAAGACAAGGGGGTCACCCTGTCGGTGGATGATGAGGCCCGTACCTGGCTGGCGATGAATGGCTATGATCCCCGGATGGGCGCCCGTCCTATGGCCCGGGTGATACATGAGACGATCAAGAAACCGCTTGCCGAAGAATTGCTGTTTGGCAAGCTGTTAAGCGGTGGTCATATCACGATTCGGGTTGAGGATGATCAATTACAGCTGGACGTGGAAAGTAAGGAAGAGGTCACCGCGCATTGAGCTATCGCTCAATGTGAACTGGATTAACGAGCGCGGAAGACGATGCGTCCCTTGCTCAGATCATAGGGCGTGAGTTGTACCGTGACCTTGTCGCCGGTGAGGATGCGAATGTAGTGTTTGCGCATTTTGCCCGAGATATGGGCCGTGACAACGTGACCATTTTCCAGTTCAACCCGGAACATGGTATTGGGCAGGGTGTCGACCACCGTGCCTTCCATCTCAATGTGTTCTTCTTTCGCCATGAATAAATCGTTTTCTCTGTAATTAAGGTCGGTGCTCAGATTTTCAGCTGCGGAATAATGCCTGAAATCGACCAAGATTTCAAAGGGCAGGCTCTATTCTTTTTGTCGCCAGCCCTGGCCATCAAAATATTCGAAGGGCGTAAACCTCGATTTATATTGCATTTTGGGTGAATCTGGAATCCAGTAACCTAGATACAGCCATTTCAGGTTTCGTTGTCGACACGCCTCGATCTGGCGCAAAATGGCCCAGGTTCCGAGGCTCCTGGCAAGTTTGGACGGATCGTAGAAGGTGTAAACCGCCGACAGGCCATTTTCCAGCACATCGGTCACCGCCACGGCCAATAATTCACCGGCCTCGCGCAGTTCGAACAATTGGGTCTGACACCAATCGGTCTGGATAAAGTGGCGATATTGCTCTGGATCATCTTGATCCATCCCTCCGGCCGGGTGTCTGTCCTGTATATACCGGCGATACAGGCTGTAATGCTCGTCACAAAAATCAGCAGGCCGAGTAATTAATTCAATATTTTCATTCATGCGCCAGATACGCCGTTGACTGCGGTTGGGGCTGAATTTGTCTACTTCGATGCGAATCGGGATGCAGTCCCGACAACTCGGGCAATGGGGCCGGTAGACATGACTGCCACTGCGGCGAAAACCGAGGGCGGAAAGTTCGGAATATTGCCCGGAATTGAGTGTGGTGTCCGGGTCAACTACCAGGGTAATGGCCTGACGATCCGCAAAATAACTACAGGTGTGCAGCGGGGTAACAAAAAACCGCAGTGATAATAATGGATCAAGTGTGTCAGATTCTTTTTGCATTATGGCTAAATATTTTACTCATTAGTGACGATAAAAGGTAATCCTCATATACAAAAAATTAGATTATGGAAGATTTTGATATCAATATCGGCATGAACCTCAACATGCAATTGCTGGTCGGAGAATCCAGGCGTCGTCACGAAGTACAAGTTATCGGCTATCTCAAAGGGGAAAGTTTCCTGGTCACGATGCCGCGTGAAAGCGGTGCCCTGGCAAAAATATTTCCAAATGATGAATATATCGTACGCTATTTTAAGGGCAAGAATATCATTGCCTTTAAAACTAAAATTTTGCATGTCGCCACAATCCCTTATTACCATCTTCATCTTGAATTTCCTAAAGAACTGGAAAAGATCACAGTACGTCAGGCGGAACGAATCAATCTTTCAATTAACGCCCAGACTCTGATGATGGGGGAAAAATATTGGTCTGTGATTCGGGATCTCAGCGGTGGGGGCGCCCAAGTGATCATTAATGATGAGATCGGTAATCCAGGGGATCACATTGAGCTGTTTTTTGATCTAAATATCGGTGAAATAGAACGGGAAATTCATCTTGTTGCTTTGATCCGCAATGTGCGCAAAAACAAAAATGAACTCACCGATAAGGTGGAGTACTGTTATGGTGTTGAGTTTATGGATCCCTCAGAACAGGACGTTGTATTTGTACGGGGTTTTGTCTATGAACAACTATTGATTGAGCGTGATAGAGGCTCAAGCCAGAATTGACTGTTCCACGTTGAAATCGAGTTGCCATAGTCCTGGCCAGCCTTCTTTTGCACAATATTGATTTAGATAAGTTACGAATACACTGCGGTCAATATCATCTGCCCCCAATGACGCCAGGTGGTCACTACTGACCTGGCAATCGATCAAGGGAAAGCCTTTTGCAGCGGCATGTTTTACGAGATAAACAAAGGCGACCTTGGACGCATCCGTCACACGGGAAAACATCGACTCCCCAAAAAATATTTGCCCAATCGAAATACCATATAACCCGCCGACCAGGCGATCATTTTGCCAACATTCCACACTGTGGGCATGGCCTGCCTGATGTAAACGAACATAAGCCTCATACATTTCTTCACTGATCCAGGTGCCGTTTTGATCTACTCTGGGCTCGGCGCAGGCACGAACAACCTGTTCAAAGGCGGTATCAAAGCGGACCGTGAATACCTGTCGGCGTAATTTTTTACGCAGGCTTTTACTGATCCTGAGATTGTCCGGAAACAATACCGCTCGTGGATCGGGCGACCACCAGAGGATGGGTTGATCCTCGTTATACCAGGGGAAAATTCCGTTACGATAGGCCGTCAATAAGCGTTCTTCTGTTAAATCACCACCGATGGCCAACAGGCCATCTGGATCTGTTAGAGCCAGATTGACATCAGGGAAATCTGTCGGGTCATGAATGTTTAACCAGTAAGGCGCCGTCATGTTAGTGGCCTCACTGGTCAAGCATTGGAGGTGGCTTTGAAGGGGGAATGGCTATTGAGTTCTTCTATATAAAGTTCCATCTCCCTTTGTTCCTGCATACAAAATGCCGTGATGGCCTGTTTAAATTCCGGATGGGCGATCCAGTGGGCCGACCAGGTACGGGTCGGTAAAAATCCCCGGCTGATCTTGTGTTCCCCCTGGGCGCCGGGTTCAAAGTGTTGCAGACCGTGTTTGATGCAATACTCCAGGCCCTGATAATAACAGGCCTCAAAGTGCAGGCTGTGAAAATCGGCATTACAACCCCAGTGTCGGCCATAGAGGGTATGTTCACCTTTGATATTAAAGGCGCTGGCGACATATTGCCCTTGAAATTTAGCAAACACCACGACCACATTGTTCGGCATGGTGCGGCCCAGTTGCTTGAAAAAACCCAGTGACAGGGTGGCCATACCCCATTTGCGATCAAAGGTATCGAGATAAAAGTGGTGATAGACCTGCCATTGCTCATCACTCATCTCATTGCCGTGCAGGACTTCCAGCTCAATCCCTTGTTCCTCCGCACGGCGGCGTTCCCGTTTGATCTTTTTGCGTTTAGCCGCTGAGAAGGTTTGCAGGTAATCATCGAAATTTTTGTATTCATGGTTGGTCCAGTGAAACTGGCAACCCAGTCGTAACATCAAACCTTGTTCTTTCAGTAACACCGTATCCCTGGCATCGGTAAATAACCAATGCAGAGAGGAAACACCCGATTGCTCGGCCAGTTGTTGCACGGCTTGCACCAGACCCTGGCGGATTTCGGTCTGTTGTTCATGGGCTGCATCGACCAGAATACGCGGGCCGGAGGCGGGGGTGTAGGGGATACTGACTACATACTTGGGATAATAATCCAGCCCGGCGCGTTTATAGGCATCGGCCCAGGACCAGTCAAAGACGAACTCACCATAGGAATTATCTTTTAAATAAACCGGCACGGCTCCGACCAGTTTGTCATTGTCGTATGCCACGACAAAACGCGGCCACCAGCCGAATTTTTCACCCACACAGTCGTTTTGTTCCAGGGCTAGCAGGAATTCATGGCGGGTAAAAGGATAGTCAGTACCGGCAACACGATTCCAGTCATCGGCCTTAATTGATTGCAGGCTTTCAATGATTTTAAATTGCATGGCTGTTTAAGTTCGGCATAAAAAAATCAAACCACCAAGACGCCAAGTACGCCAAGCTTTTATTCATAGTTAAATCATTTTCTTGGTGTGCTTGGCGTCTTGGCGGTTAAAAATATAATAACCAGCTTATCCTTCATTCTCCAGAAAACGTTCCGCATCCAGTGCCGCCATACACCCGGAACCGGCCGAGGTGATGGCCTGGCGATACATGTGGTCGGCCACATCACCGGCGGCAAACACACCGGGCACGCTGGTCATGGTGGCATTGCCTTCCAGGCCGCTTTTGATCTTCAGGTAGCCGTGGTGCATGTCCAGTTGGCCGTCAAAGATGGCGGTGTTGGGTTTGTGCCCAATGGCGATAAAGACGCCCATCAGCTTGACGTCCTTGGTGCTGCCGTCCTGGGTATCCTTGATGCGCATGCCGGTGACGCCGGAGTTGTCGCCCAGGACTTCTTCCAGTTCGGTATTCCATTCAATGCTCACATTGCCGTTCCTGGCCTTTTCGAGTAATTGATCCGAAAGGATTTTCTCCGAGCGGAATTTGTCGCGCCGATGCACCACGGTGACATGTTTGGCGATATTGGAAAGATACAGAGCTTCTTCCACGGCCGTATTGCCGCCACCGATCACGGCGACATCCTGGCCGCGATAGAAAAAACCGTCACAGGTGGCACAGCCCGACACGCCCTTGCCCTTGAATTTTTCTTCCGAATCCAGTCCGAGATACATGGCCGAGGCGCCGGTGGCGATGATCAGGGCATCACAGGTATAGGTGGCATTGTCACCTGTGAGGGTAAAGGGGCGTTTGCTTAAATCCGTTTCATTGATGTGATCAAAAATGATCTCGGTATTAAAGCGTTCAGCATGTTGGCGCATGCGATCCATTAATTGTGGACCCTGCAGGCCTTCTACATCGCCGGGCCAGTTATCGACCTCGGTGGTAGTCATGAGTTGTCCGCCCTGTTCCATACCGGTAACGAGTACGGGATTCAGGTTGGCGCGGGCGGCATAAACGGCCGCGGTATAACCGGCAGGACCGGAACCGAGGATTAACAGGCGGCAATGCTTTGTTTTACTCATGTGTTAGACTCCAAAGAAACATTATCTAATAGTGTTAAAGAATAAAGTTTGAATACAATAATGTCGGTGACAGCTTCCGGCATTGTCTCAATTGAGTGTAATGGTACGGAATGAAGGCAAGAGGGTAAAGCAGGTTGATGAAAATCGGTATTCCGAAAGAAATAAAAATACTTGAGGGGCGCGTGGCGCTGATTCCGGAGGCCGCCGGTGAACTGGTCAAGCAGGGCCATCAAGTGTGTATTGAACAAAATGCCGGCGTATTGAGTGGTTATCCCGATGATAATTACCGCGCCGTGGGTGTGGAGATCCTGCCCGATGCAAAAAGCCTGTATGGCTTTGCCGAATTGATTGTCAAGGTCAAGGAACCTCAGCCCGTTGAGCTCGCTTACATGCGAGCCGATCAATTGCTGTTTTCCTTTTTGCACTTGGCTGCCGAACCGGAGCTGACCAAAGGCTTGCAGGAAATTGGCATCACCGCCATTGGTTTTGAGACCGTGGAATATAATCGTGCCTTACCGTTGCTGGCGCCCATGAGTGACATCGCCGGTCGCCTGTCGGTACAGATCGGCACCAACCTGCTGCAGCAACCCCATGGAGGTCGAGGTGTCTTACTCGGTGGCCTGCCCGGTGCGGAGCGGGGCAAGGTGGTGATCCTTGGCGGGGGACTCGCCGGGGGTAATGCCGCCATCATGGCCAGCGGCATGGGTGCCGAAGTGACGGTGTTCGATCCCAATCGTGACAAGCAGGTCGCCTTGCGTGCTCTGGGCAATAACGTTACGGCCCTGCATCCTTTTGGTCACGCTATCGAAGAGCATGTTAAACAAGCCGACCTGCTGGTGGGTGCAGTGCTGATTACCGGTCAACGTGCGCCCCATTTGGTGGATGCGGAACTGGTCCAGCAAATGAAGCCGGGCAGTGTGATTATCGACATCTCAGTGGATCAGGGCGGCTGTATTGAAACCACCCGGCCGACCAATTATGAAAATCCAACCTTCATCTGGGAGGGCGTGGTGCATTTTGGGGTGACCAATATGCCGGGCGCCGTACCAAGATCGGCCTCTCAGGCCCTGTCTGCGGCACTTTTACCTTATACCCTGAAGTTATGTGAGCCCGGTTGGGAAAAAATGCCGGATCTGGCCAGCGGGATTAATGTCAAAGGTGGTAAACTAGTTCATCCTGCTTTACAGTAGGAATGGGTGTGTTGTAAAACACAATATAATTAATACGTTATAACGTAATTATAATAAATTGGTTTAACTTTGCCGCAGGCACGTCAAAACAAGTCTGAGTCGTCTCCACTCGCTGAACACCTGCAAAAGGCGTTACGCGAGGGGGCCTTGTTCATTTTCGGTTTTCTGGCCGTCTATTTCCTGCTCGCCCTGGTAACTTATAATTCGCATGATCCCGGCTGGTCACAAAGTGGCAGTGATCACGTGCAAAACCTGGCAGGTCCCACCGGGGCCTGGCTATCGGATGTCTTTTTTACCCTTTTTGGTTATCTGGCCTACCTGTTTCCATTAATGGTGGCCTATGTGGGTTGGCTGATTTATGCCGATCGAAAATCAGCCGATCCGGTCGATCCCCGCGCTGTGGCACTACGTTCCGTTGGTTTTATCCTGACCCTCGGCGCTGGTTGTGGTCTGGCCAGTTTGCACGATACCAATATGATTAATGTTATGCCTGTTAATGCCGGCGGTATCCTGGGTGAGCTGGTGGGCCAGAATATGAAGCTGGCCTTCAGTTTCCTGGGTGCGACCTTATTACTTTTGGCGCTTTTTTTTAGTGGCGTGACACTTTTTGTACATCTTTCCTGGATCAAGCTCATGGATATCACCGGTGGGCTGACGCTCAATGGGATTTACTGGGTGCAAGATTTGTTCATCGCCATGTTTGAGCGTCTACAAAACTACCGGGCCAAAAAGCAGCACAAGGCCACTTTTGAACAAAAGGTGCAAAGACAACAAGAAAAACAAAGCAAACGGGTCGCCCCCCGCATCGAACCGGTCGTTAAAAAGCAACCGGTTATCAGCCAGCGAGAGATCAAGGAACGCCAGGTGCCGCTTTTCAAGACCGAGGGTGATTCGGAACTGCCGCCATTGTCTATTCTCGATGAGGCTGAGGAACCTGAAAATCAAATTTCCAAGGAGGCCCTGGAGGCCATCTCCCGTCAGGTGGAATTGAAGCTGGCTGATTTCGGGGTGGAAGTGGAAGTGGTTGCCGTCCATCCGGGACCGGTGATTACCCGTTATGAACTCCAACCCGCCGCCGGAGTGAAGGTCAGTCAAATTACCAATCTGGCCAAGGATGTGGCTCGGGCCTTGTCCGCGATCAGCGTGAGGATTGTCGAGGCCATTCCCGGCAAGTCCACCGTCGGTCTGGAAATACCCAATGAATTTCGCGAGACGGTGCGATTGAGTGAAACCCTCAAATCGGCGGTGTTTGAGCAGGCCAAATCC
>Ga0209633_10006242_pt1 | contig 10231 bp, 6 predicted proteins | sample Cruoilmetagenom1_FD_187290 | JGI IMG/M metagenome (GOLD analysis project Ga0209633, IMG submission 187290) | Oil polluted marine microbial communities from Coal Oil Point, Santa Barbara, California, USA - Sample 1 (SPAdes) (version 2) | ecosystem: Environmental > Aquatic > Marine > Oil seeps ... | reverse complement strand
CTGATGACTTTATAAAACCTCTCCAAGAAAAGATGGCTCAAAAGCTACAAAACCTTAATGACACTCTCCCTTTCAACACGAAGATTAAAATTCTTAAACGAAAAAATAAGAGCCATATAAAAGTTTCCCCATCGGTACCGCAGGAAGAACCAACAAATCTTGTTTTACTGAAAAATGAGATTCACAAACGGTGGCCCATTGTGAATTTGCTAGATCTCCTTAAGGAAACCAACGACAGGACCACCTTTACGCAGCATTTTAAAACTATTGCAGCCAACCAAAAACTGACCAATGAAACTCTTAGCAAGAGACTTCTGTTATGTCTGTGTGCCCTTGGAAACAATACGGGCCTGAAGCGCATGAGTGCAAGCAATGGTGACGAAAACTATTCAGACCTGTGCTATATAAAGCGCCGTTTCATTAACGCTGAAAACCTCCGAAATGCCCTTGTTGATATTATCAATGCGACCATAGACATCAGAGATCCAAAAATATGGGGTGTGGCTAGCACAGGGTGTGCCTGTGACTCAAAGCAGCTCGGTTCGTGGATGGGCAATATCATGTCGAGTTGGCATCCAAGATACAAAGACTATGGGGTCATGGTTTATTGGCATGTAGACACAAACTCTCTGTGTATTTATTCCCAGTTAAAAAACTGCACCTCGTCAGAGGTAGCTTCTATGCTAGAGGGCGTATTGCGTCATTCTACAAAAATGAATATGACTAAAACATACACCGATACCCATGGTCAAAGCACTCTGGGTTTTGCGTTCTCTGAACTTTTGAAAGTTGATCTTCTTCCTCGCATTAAAAGGATTCATGTCCAGAAACTTCATGTGGCCTTTCCAGAAGAAAAAAAGAAATATCCTCACATAAAGGACATCTTGGATGCCCCCATAAACTGGGATTTAATCCGTGAGCAATATGATGAAATGGTCAAATATACAGCGGCTTTGAAAAAAGGGACTGCTGAAACCGATGTCCTCTTGAAGCGATTTAGCCAAGACAATTATAAGCATCCAACCTACCAAGCCCTCATGGAGTTGGGAAAAGCCAACAAGACCATTTTCCTTTGTCGTTATCTCTCGGATGAAAATCTCCGTATTGAAATTAATGCTTCCTTAAATATTGTGGAGCGCGTTAACGGTGTCGTTGATTTTTTGTTCTTCGGAAAACTTGGGGAAGTATCAACAAACAACACTGTAGACCAAGAAATCACCATCCTGTCCTTGCAGCTCCTGCAAGTATGTATGGTCTATATCAATACCCTTATGATCCAAGAAGTTCTCAAGGATCCTGCTTGGAAAGATAAATTTACCCCTGAAGATTGGCGGGCTTTAACGCCTCTCATCCACGCTCACATAAATCCTTATGGGCTCTTCCCTTTGGATATGAACAAAAGCCTCGACATAGAACGAGCAAAAACCCAACCCTCGGAAAATGAAAATGAAAATGAAAATGACCTTTACCAGAACGCCGCCTAAGCAAAAAGCAAAAAAGATCGCAAGAGAGATCAAAAAGGAAAATCCTGATTATAATTACATCAGCGACTTGTTTCGCCATATTCGCCTAGAGCTCAATATACCAAAGGAACAGAAGCCAAAGAAACTTCCTTATGTTCCAACGGAAGAAGAAATCCATCGCTTCTATAACGCTATTTGGGAAGCTAAAAATATGAAGCATATGTTGATTATCAAAACCCTTATTTATACAGGAGCACGCGTCAGCGAACTTGTGAACATTAAAATTGAGGATATTGATTTTGATCTTTGTCAAATCAGAATCAATGAGGGAAAAGGAAAAAAGGATAGAATAGTTCCCTTTCCACAACCATTTAAAGAAGTTTTAGCCATGCATGCACAAAATATGAAGGAAAAAGGAGGAACACATCTCTTTGAGTCTTCTTGGAAGAGAGCATATACAACGCGAGGAATTCGAAAAGTTTTGGAAGGTTATACAAAAGCAGCCGGCATTGAGCACTCGATCTCACCTCATAAACTGAGACACTTCTTGTTCACGTGGTTGAAGAGAAAAGGTATTGGAGATGCCTTTATACAACCTTATTCAGGCCATGAAAGCCGCCAATCCCTTGAGGTTTATTCGAAACTATCCCTCAAAGATGCACAAAAGGAATACGCCGAAGCTATGAAAAAATTTCCTATTTGAATTTGAGATGACCTCCCGTTTGAAGGACCCTAGTATTAGGCCTATTGGCTGGGGGACGTTTTGATGGTTTATTCACTCCCTGCCTTTATTTCTCTCTTAGCAACTTTTGTTGCTCTTAAGAATAGTTTATTTTCTCTTGGGACTCAAAAACTTGTTGAGGATGAGCCTTATGGAAGTGCTAGGCTTTGTTCTGCTCAAGAAGCCATATCTAAGAATGATAAGAACGGCCTACCTATTGGGCGTATTTTATCTTCGGTTAAAGGAGATGATGTTAATCTCATTAAAAAAATTAAAACCTCAAAAGTAGGTGAGATTTTTAGATATAAGCCCATCCATAGTTTTATCATAGCTCCTACTAGAGCAGGTAAGGGCGTTGGATTCATAGTCCCAACTCTTCTTGACTATGACGGACCTATTATTTGTATTGACCCCAAGAGTGCAGAGAATTTTGCAATTACCGCAAGAAGACGTCGAAAAAATGGTACTCGACAAGTTCATGTTTTTGATACCTGCGATCTGACAGGTCAAGAAACAGCTTGTCTCAATATTTTTGATTTTATAGACCTCAATAATCCGAAAGTTGTTGATACCATCAAAGGTATTTCAGCATACCTTTCTCCTGAGATAGGTGATCAAAAAGACAAGTACTGGCAAAGAGGAGCACAGAGAATTTTGACGTGCTTGATTATCCACGTTGCGTCTTTGCCTAAAGAACAACAAAGCCTTTCCACAGTTTTAGACCTGCTTTCCACGCCTTATAAGGAATTATGGACAGCCTTTCAAAATATATATGAAAATACAGAGCTTGCAGGAGGTGCAGCTTCTAGGGCTGCCGCGAAAGCTCTTTCAACTGATAAGAAAGAAATTTCATATAAAATTAGTTCAGCTCGCGATGCACTTGACTGGCTTGATTCCCCAGCTTATCGTCACATGACAAGCAGTACAAGTTTCAAAATGGAAGACGTCTTTGAAAACAAAGCAGATATATTTTTCTGTATTCCTGTGGATGAAATTATAAGTCATGGACACTACTTCATAAAACTAGCCATTTCACTTCTTGTGAAAGAAATGACATCTCTTAAACACCCTCCCAAAGAAAACGTTCTGTTTCTTTTGGACGAAATGGCTGCAATTGGCCAAATACGGGAAGTTAATAGTATTCTGCTTACAGGTGCTGGTTATAAAATTTCTTTGATTGGTGTGGCACAAAGCATTGAAGCTTTGCAGACCGTTTACCCCCAAGATATCAAAACCATGTTATCAAGCTCGTTGCTTCTTTTTCTAGGGATTACCAATGTTGAGGACAGAGAGTATGTATCAAGATATCTTGGCTATAAAACGACCTTCACAGAAAGTGATGCTACTAACGAAAAAGATTCTCAATCTAATGTTGGTCATACCAAATCTGCTGTTAAGAGAGAGGTGTTAAATCCGGATGAGGTTTTGGGCTTGGGTTCTGAATTTCTGATAGCGATTGCGCAGGGACTTAAGCCACTTGTTCTCAAGAGGCTTTCTTACTATTTGGAGAAGGAATTTAAAGGTTCTTTTGATGAGAGCAAATTTAATGTTTAGGGGTAAAGAAAAGGGTCGGTTTCTTTACTCTTAAATCTCTGAAATTCCCCTAACGAGTCTATTGGGGTAGGAGGGTAAATAAACACTGGAAATGTTTCAAGGGAAACTTTTTTGTCATACAAAAGACTTTATTAATACTTACCTAGTTCCCTGCACTTCTCCGCAAACTACCATTAAAATCTTCTTGACAAAACGTGTGTATAGTGTGTATAATTAAATTATGGATAGCAGAATAATAATAAAAATGTTGAAAGAAGATGGTTGGGTTCTTAAAAGAACCCGTGGTAGTCATAACCATTTTACACATACCTCGAAAAAAGGTGTTGTTACTGTACCGCATCCAAAACGTGAACTACCTTTAGGAACCATATTGAGTATAGAAAAACAATCTGGTTTGAAGTTAAGGAGAAAGAAATGAATTATATAGCTCTAATATATAAAGAAACAAATTCAGATTATGGAGTTGTTTTTCCTGATTTTCCAGGCTGCATAACAGCGGCTCCTACTTTAGAAGAAGCTAAGTCAGAAGCTAAAGAAGCTCTGCTTGGTCATATTGAAGTAATGAAAGAGATAGGGGAATCTTTACCCTCTCCAAGCTCCCTTGATGAGATTATGTCTGAAAAGGAATACAGAGATGCAGTTGCATTTTTAGTAGAAACACCGTCATCACGGTCAGTTCGTGTAAATGTGACTTTCACAGAAGAAATGCTTGCCATAATTGATAGGCGCGCCCGTCAGTGTCATCTAACCCGTTCTGCTTTCTTAGCAAAGGCCGCTGAAAACCTTCATAATGAAAATAGCATCAACCAGAACTAGGATTTTTGAGAGTTCTACCACAAGCCTATGGGAGGTTTTTTGATATGAATATACAGAAAGATGAAATAACTGTAAGTGATATATATAAAGCTTTAGAAAATAAGATTTTGGATATACAGTGTCAAGCTACTCTTTATGAAAGCATGAATTTTTCTCAAATAGGGCAAGATGTATGGGCAGAGCTTGGCAAAAGCCATATTGCTAATATCCATATTTTGATTAATAATTCTTTGCTTTCTCAAATCTGCTTAGAAATCACAAAATTATTTGATCAAAGTGAAAGTATTTCTTTTCATCATTTTGTTCAAAAGCTAGATAAAGAAGTTGGATCTGAGCTTAAGAAAAAGTATGAGAAGCTTAACGGAAATCATAAGCTAAAACAAATAAAAGATTTTAGAAATCAAATAGTCGCTCATAATGCACCTAATAAAAAAACAAAAGGTATTTCACAAGATGACATAGATTTTATTACGACGGAAATAAGATCGTTTACAGAAGAATGCTTTCGCTTTTTTAATGCTAAAAGTAGTATTTGTAAAAACATATCACAAGAAGAGCGAGATTATTCTGAGATGTATTTAGGATTTTTACACTCTGGACTTAAAAGTAGGCATATGATTAAGTAAGGGGTCGTTTGCGGGAAAGTGGTGAAATATTAACCGTTAACCAATATCGCAGTTTTTACCACTTTCCCGCAAACGACCCCATGTAGGCTATTAAAAGATTATGAGCCTTGAGAGCTTCTTCTATCCATATAAAGATTCATGCTCTTCTTCCAATTTTTCTTTTAGAGCACTAGGATCTAATAGGTTTGCTTCTTTGTTTAGATTAAAAAATACACCAAAAAAAATATTTTTTTCCAACATATCTGGTATACATCTCTCAATAAAGTCATCAAATGAGATCAGTTGTGGTGATGCGCCCATTTCCTTATGCTCTTTAAAACAACAGCGATCTGCAAGAGCTGCTTCAGGCCAAACGGGGAAAATTTCCTTACCATCTAAGTCCTTAAAAACAACCCATTCATCTTCACTTACAGACAAACCCCAAATCTCTTCAAAATCAGCACAATGTCTTAAAAAATAATCTAAGCGCTCATCATTGTTAAGCTTTAAAAGGTTTTCAATTTTCTTTTCGTGCATCTTCTTATCCCTTTTTATATCTATGCTGATGTAGCCTAGTCTCAACCTTATGATCTCTAGCACCTTTTAACTTTGCAGATGCATAACTATTTCCTTGAGAAGCTGGTTCGTTATGAGGGTGGGCTAACTCATAACCCTTATCCTTAGCTTTTCTACCAGGTGCTTTGCGGCCATTTCTTGGAACACGCAATGCTTTTTTATTTCCAGTTTTAATATGTCTAGCGTCATTTTTTAACCAACCTCTATCAGATTTTCCAAGCTTATCATCCTTCATCATCTCTTTCAAACGTTGCTGTTTACCAGATCGCCCTTCTTTCTTCATCGTTTGTTGAGCAGTTTTCTTTGCCGTTTCCTTAACTTCTTTTTTCGCAGCTTCCTTAACAGTCTTCTTGGTTCCTTCTTTTGCCCCTTTTTTAAAAAGTTCTTTGCCAGCTTTGAGTAATAGTTTAACAGCAAAGCTATTCTCGGTGACAGCGGTTCTGGCTGCTCTGGCAGCGGCATTGGGGTCTTGTCCGAGGACGCCAGCAAAGACGGCGGCTGATAGTTCAGAGAACATCGTTCCTTTCTTCACCATGTCTTCTCGTTCTTTGGCATTAAAGGAGGGATGATCAGGATCATAAACACCCCCATGGTGGGCTTTTTCATAGCCTTCTCCAACAATTTCTCCGATGGTGGCACCAATGGCTGAGGCAAAAGCTTCTTCGCTTCCCCCACTGACAAGCCCTGATACACCACCAATGACACCATGGATGATTTTATGCATGACATAATTAATATCAGAATCTTGGGCTTTGTACTGAATACCAGCTTGATTCGCAAGGGTTCCCCCGACTACGCTCGCAGCACCAGATCGCGCTTCTTCTGCTAGAACTTCTCCAAAATTCCGACCATCAATAGTAGATTTAAGAACGGTGTTCACACCCGCTCGAATGGCTGTCTCTTGAGTGCGGCTGAGGACTTGTTGCCCGATATCACCACTGATGGCAGCGCTAAGATCAAGGGCCTTAAGGAGCTCTCCGCAGACACCAGCAGACACCATACTAACGGCAAGGGATTTCATGGATTGACTAGAGGTTAGCTCTTTTGCAACGGCGCCAAGGTCTCCGCCATTATTAATGACGCTGATAGCAGCTTGCGAAGCGATAGCGGAAACACCAGCGCTAACAGCTGTTGCACAGCCTGCGGCAAGCGTGGCATTCATGCCTGCACTCATTAACGGACCAGCGATACCACTTCCAGCACCTGCGGTGAAATAAGTCACCACAATCACAATGGCAGCTGCCGCAACGATGCCAAGGGATTCACTTTCTTCACACCAAGAGTCATGTTCATCATTAATAGCGCGCCAGATAACATTTTGCTCGTCTTTTAAAGCAACGGATAAAAAGTCCTTTAGGGTACTGTCAGCACGGTGTTCATAGTCAATACCCTCAAAGGCTTTCATCCTGATCTCACCGTCACCAGGATTTTTTATACCCTCAACGCCAATTTTAGAGCTACGCCCTTCGTCTTTAAATCGATTCCATAGAGGAGATTCAGTGCTCCGTTGAACGGCATGATGAAATTGCTTGAAAGCCATTTTTAAAAGGATCTTGCCTTTTTTGCTCTCAAAATCAATGCCATGTTTGGTGAGAATGCGAGAGGCTTCATCTTCGAGATCGCCTTCTGTTGCGACAACCCGTGCTTTTCCGCCTTTCATGCCAATGGGAACAGGGGTGCTCTCAAAGGTGGTCTGGGTTTCTTTAACCGTGGTGGGGTTGCCCGTTAAATGCATGTCCTTCATGCGAGAGAAGGTACTTTTTCCCTTCTTCTTTTTGGTAACGGTTTCCTTGGTACGTTGAGCCGCTAAAAGCCTTACACGGGCAGCTTTTAAAAATATCTCATACTCATCACCAGCCTGAAACTGTGTTCCAACGTGGGTTTGATCACTTGCATTCTCTAAGCGAATGCCTGAGGCAGCTTCAATACCTGAAACGTGGGGAATCATCTCTGTGATGGTGGTGCGCTTTCCACCTGAATATTGCCTTTTTTCATAGAAGGGCAGGGTGAGGATTTGATGTTGAGCATGAATATCAACATAGCTGTTAAGAGATTGAATAAGAGCCCCTGTCAGCTGAACAGTCTCAGAGGTTGCTTCAAACTCTTCTTCCGTAGAGGTTACACCAGATTTCAGAGTCTTTTCAGGAAGGGCAATATAAGGAGAAAGAACGCATTCCCCATTAACTTCTTCCTCCACAAAAGCCATCATTGGCTCTGTTACATTGGGCGCATTTGTAAATGCCGCAGAATCACGTAACATCAGTGTACTTGTATTGGGAACAGACTCCGTTGGTCCTTCAAGGCTGTATAGAGGATCACTACCTCTTAAAAGACTCAAGTTCTTGAGATAAGACACTGAGTTGGTCTGTAAGGCTGTTAAAAGGTCTAAGGGGTTTAAGTTCTGATACTGACGAGGGAGTAGAGGCAAGATACCTGTCATTAAGGTATAGGTTAAAGCAGCAGGGCTTAAATAATCCCTTGGAAGGCGGGGCATATCATGGGCAAGAGGACTTCCTTCAAGGGCAAGCCGTCTGGCAGGGGAGGGAATAATAAGCCGTGGGGCTGTCGAAACTTCTCTCTCTCCCCCAAGAGGAAACCGTTCTTGGATGACAGGGCCTGTAGCTAAAGGATCTCTATTTTCTTCAAAGAGACCATTTTGAGGCATAAACTCATCAAGAGCCCTAATTTGGACAGAAGACCTTTCTGCCGTGCCATCTCCCCCTAAAACCAAAGGCCCCTGAACCATCAAATGAGCCATACGAGCTTCAATGAGACCACTACTTTCAAAGCGTGCAAGGTTGGTTGGGGGTATAAAATCCCCTCCCACAGAGAAAATACCCATAATTTGGGGCTCTATCCTAGAACTGGGGTGGGATTGGCAATGCCATCCTTCTTTATAATGATGACCATTTCTACTAAGGATTTCTTTTATATTGCGCCACCCAACGCCTGCGCCTCCTTGTTGAATAGCTTGATATAAACGCTCACCATTACCCGTAAAGTTTCCAGCAACCCTTACAAGGCTTGACATGTTATGGAAGGTTGGGGCTTGTGTGTTTAAATGACCGTGAACATGAAGTTGAGCGGCTCTTGATGTCATGTCTTCACAAAAAGCAGCCGTATACGCTCCAGAAACAGGCGTGTTGAACCGTACATAAGGCATACGGTTGTTAATCATCGTCCTGACGTCAAGGTCACAGTCCCCCCAAACAATTATGTGACCAGCGGTATTGGCAAAGGGATGATCTTCTTGACCGGCTTCTGGCGTAGGGATTTGAATGCGTAAATTTTCACCAACCCAGATCAAGCTTTTATTGCTTCCACCTTTGGCCGCATAAATATCTAAGGAACCATTGGTGCTTACAAAAGTATTGTTAGGATCGTAGGTTGTGTAATATCCCCCAAGTTGTGATGAGGTCTTCGAGACCATCTCTCCCAAATCCACACGATCCCCTTCCGAATGAAGGCGCATATTTCCTCTGCTATAAAGATTACCGTATCTTGCATTGAGGGCTTCTTCTAATGAAATCACAAGGCGGCCTTCGGTAGCGGCGATCTCCCCCAAATGGGTGTTGTCTGTGCCAAGATCAAAACCCTTTTGCCCGTTGATAAAAAGTTCACAGGCTTTTAAACGCGCTTGAATCTTAATAAATTCAGAGCAGACAATATGGAGTGATTTTAGGCTCTGAAGGGTAAGGTCTTCTGTTAAGGTAAGAGAAGGTAATGCTACATGGGTTTCTCCATGACAGATCACGTTTGTTAGATCACTTAGAGACCTTGGACGCGTGCTTTCCAGAAGGGGGAGGTGCAGATCTCCAAGAACCTCCACGTGTTCTGGGACATAAGCTAAACGGTATGTTAAATCTTGGGGAAAAACGAGACTGCTGTCAACTTGATAGGCGGCGAATGTGCCTTCTCGAAGATCAACATGATCCAGAAAAGAAACCTCTTCTAAAAACTCATCGCTTGCAAAAACTGTTTGATTTACAGGAGAGTCTTGACCCAAATGCCAATTAGCGTCAGCAAAATGAAATTGCCCTTTGTTGATAAAATAACCTATTCGGTGAACGCCTTTTTCAAAGTGGACTTGACCGCTTTCTTTGTTGGTCAAATGAAAGGTCAGCCTGTTGGTAGAGGAGAGCTCTACAGTCCCAAGGTTGTATACAAGGAAGTTATTGAAAGTTGTTCGTTGGTTGTCCGTTAAACGTAAATAGGCATTGTGTTGGTTATAAATACTAAAATAGGGTCTTGTTGTTGGAAGGTTAGATAAAACCAGTTGACCATTGTTGTGTATGGAAAGACTTCCCTGATTATTAGAAAAAGCCTGTAGTTCTAAAGTTCCCCTACTGGTAAAGTTTCGCCAACCATCCGTTAGAAAGAAACCATTTCTCAAACTAACAGAGCCTGTAATGAGTGTTCTTTCTTCATCAATTTCAACATCACCTTCATGGTCCCAGTGCCCTTGTTCTTGGTTAGCCAAAAGCATAAAAATGTCA
>Ga0209633_10006241_pt1 | contig 10232 bp, 7 predicted proteins | sample Cruoilmetagenom1_FD_187290 | JGI IMG/M metagenome (GOLD analysis project Ga0209633, IMG submission 187290) | Oil polluted marine microbial communities from Coal Oil Point, Santa Barbara, California, USA - Sample 1 (SPAdes) (version 2) | ecosystem: Environmental > Aquatic > Marine > Oil seeps ... | reverse complement strand
CGATACCCCATCCAGCCCTTGTGTATTGCGACCGACAATTTTGACGCTTTGAGATTTATGAATACGTGGCTTTATGACGCTTTCATGCGCGTTAGAATGTGACTGTATTGCTTTCCTTTCTTTCTTCTCTTTCCTAATTCTACTTTCTTGTTCCATCTCAGCTTTTACAATAGTGCGATATTCTCGTATTTTAGCTTTCAGGGTTTTATGGTTATGTTTAGAAAGTTTCCACTTTCCTTTTGATTTGTAGAACTTTATATCTTCAAACGTAAATTTATATTCATTTGGTTCTTTACCGCCATCACCATGACCAGTACCCACCTTTGCTCTATGTCTAAAGTTTATGATACCTGCATATCTCAATGTCCTAATTGCTTTTGAAATTGTTTTATTCGCGGCTCCTGACTCTAAGCGTATAGTGTCATATGAAGGGAAACATGAATTTCCATCTCTTGGAGCATAGTTTGAAAGAACAACTAAAACTGAATTCTCAGTAGTAGATAATGGAAGAGCTAATACCTTTTGATGTATTTCAAAGTTCATTTTTGTTCCCCTTCACCTTCTCAATATATGCATTAATTGAATTTTGCGACCACAGGCTTGATCTACCCAGTTTTATTGGTGGAGGAAAATTCCCTCCTGAAATTTCTTTATATATCCAAGATTTTCCTTTATGAATTTGTTTTTGAACTGTAATCAGATCGATCAAACTATCGATTGGTTGGACAAAACTTTTACAAGTTTCATTGTTCTGAGAAGTATCTCGTGTAACCATACTTAATCTCCTTTGAAAGAGTTAAAGAACCGCCGTTGACTTTCGACGTGCGGGTATGGTTTGAAAGATTAATATTTGTTTATACTGACAGGGAAATGGTGACACCCAATATTATTAATTATGCTATCTTATTGTTTTTAATATCATTATGAGTGTCACTCAAACAGAATAGTTAAAATTAGATATAATTATTATTCTTTTCCTCGGCCAAATTTAAAACACTCTCCTAGAATTGTTGAAAAAACGCTAGTTTCTCGTTCATTGATTTGATCATTTTGTTTCTTTAGCCAAATACTTACATCAGCAAGAGTCTTTTTACTCTCTTTAAATTCTTCAATAGGTAAAAACAAAGCTGCATGTTCAAGTTTTTTAAATGAAGGTGATTTAATCAATGTCTCATAAGCTTTTCCAGCCTCTGGATATTTTTCCTCATTTTTATTATAGCCCTTAATAAAGGAAATTAATTCTGAAATGGTTGCTTCATCAGAGTTATCATTCTTAAGTATTTCTTTTATTGTAATTTCTAACTGCTTACTAAAATCAATCTCCTTCAATAATTTAGGTTCATCTTTAGAGTTAATACAAAAAAGCTCACAAGGGAGAGTTGAGTTAGATTGATTTGTAAAAGAAAGAATATATTCTTTATCGGATTCTATAGAACGAATATAGGACAAAGAAAAATAGCTTCTTCCTTCTAAGATGTTTTTATCGACTCCAATCTTTTTAAGATCTCCCTTGTTACGAACTACTTCATAAAATCCTACAGGTAAAGGGTCAATCATAAAATTGCTGAATGCTTCACCATTTCGTCCTTTCGGTGAATCAATTTTAAACTTTCCCGGGAAAACATCATCATCGACCAGTTGAACCTCTAATCCCGATAAAGTTGATATATAACTTGAATCTAGCTCTACTATCTCTGGCGAAGAATATTCGACCTTCACATATAAGGGCATATGCTTTTCGATAACTAATTGGGTCAACCAACCAAGGTCAAGATATCTATCGTCCGCAATATCCTTCAATCGAGCATAACTAGCATTACTCACTTTTTTCTTTTGTGTAAAGATATTCATGCTTATCCATTACTCTTTAAATTATCTAAATAATCAGCCCATTTTTGAAGCATCTCCCTTCTTTCTTCAAGGTACTGAGCACGGTTATAAGCAGCCCTAATCTCATTAGAGTCTTTATGAGCTAATTGAGCTTCAATTGCATCGGGATTGAACCCCATTTCATTTAACATTGTTGAAGCTGTCGCTCTAAAGCCATGTACTGTCATTTGTGTATTATCAAATCCCATTGTCCGAAGAGCTGTTCTAATCGCATTATCACTCAGTGGTCTTGTTCTACTTCTAGCACCTGGGAAGACAAACTCCCATTTCCCAGTAAGAGGGTATATTTCTTCAAGTACTTTAACTGCTTGCTTCGATAGAGGGACAATATGATTTGTCTCATTTTCTTCTTTTGTTGCTTTTAAAGCTTTCATTCTTTTTACTGGGATAGTCCATGTCGCAGTATCAAAATCTATTTCTTTCCACTCCGCTTGTCTTAACTCTCCTGGCCTTAACATAACCAACGGAGAAAGCTTTAAAGCACACCTGACAATAAACGTACCTTTATAGATATCAATTGCTTTTAACAAAACAGCTAGTTCGTCTGCATCTTTAATAGCCGCAAAATGCTTCTTGCGATGTGAAGGTATAGCTCCTTTAAGATCTCCTGTTTGATCTCGATTAGTTCTTCCGGTAGCTACAGCATACCTAAAGACTTGGCCTACTACTTGTCGAACTCTATGAGCTGATTCTAATGCTCCCCTCTTTTGTACTCTTCTCATTACTTCAAGAATTTCTGGAGGTTCAATTTCATGAATTGGTCTGTTACCAAGCCATGGAAAAACATCATTCTCAAGACGAGCAATTAACCGCTTTGCATGACTATCAACCCAGGTATCTTTGAATTCAGCAAACCATTCACGTGCAATAGCCTCAAACGTAGATTCACCAAGTTTTTGCTTTGTTATTTTTTGTATTTGTTTTTGAACACTTGGATCAATTCCCTTAGTAACATTAGCATGAGCAACTTCATGTTCAACTCTCGCCTCTTTTAGAGATACTTCAGGGTAAACCCCTATAGATAAAGTTTTAAATTTGCCATTGAAACGAAAGTTATATCTCCAGTATTTTCCTTTTTTATTTATCAACAAATACAAACCACCACCATCTGTTAACTTTTTTGGTTTTCCATCAATTATAAGTTTGTATTTTTCTACTGCTGTCGCAGTTAAGTTTCGTTTCATATCAAAAATACCCTCAAAAAGAGGGTATCTGAGTATTCTTCCTTATAAATACCCTCACAGATACCCTCTTTAGTTATGGATTACAGTGGACTTGAGCGTACCATACAAAACAAACAACCACAAAAAAGCCCGCTATAATGCGGGCTTTTGGATGTTTCAGGACTTCCTGAAACTAAGGTTTGGTGGAGGCGGCGGGGATCGAACCCGCGTCCGCAAATACTCCGCCTAAAGGCGCTACATGTTTAGTCTGTCTATTAATTTAACGTTTTTCTACCCAACAGACAGGGTCGATAAACGCGGTTTTGGTAAAGTTTTAACGACTCCGCCCCAAACGTGCTTCACCGCGATTCCGTATAAATGATCCCGAACACTTGCCCTACGGACGAGGAAAGGTCAGGAGTCTAGGATGCTATTAAGCAGCTAGAGCGTAGTTGTCATCATTGGCAACTAAAGTTTTTTAGCTAGTGTTTAAGTGCTCACTAAAACGCACTACATGCTCCTCAGGTTTTGTGATCCACGTCGAAGCCAGATCGCCCCCAAAGTTTTTTAACCCGTTAAAATTTTTAACTCGCTAAGGTAGCGGAATATCAAGATATTCCTAATGATGATAGGTGTACTTTATAAACACCCTGTTTCACATTATTTAGACATTTTACAGATTACTTAGGTTCCTGTCAGTATTTGTCTGACAAAGACACCATTAATCCATACCAAGTTTATAAGTTCTATAATGGAGACTTGTTTCCATTTTTCAAATAATAAAATGATATTTAGGACTTTTTCTCTATTGCTTTCTGATACTAAAAAGTGGGAGGGGTGCCACGTAATCCGCTGATCCCAAAAACCCGGGGGGGTGCCATGCTTCGATTCCGCTCAACACAAGTATTAAACTTAGACGCTTTTATAACCCTTAGGATTATTACTTTGCCAGCGCCAGGTATCATCACACATTTCCTGTAAGCCGTTTGTTGCTTCCCAGTCGAGTATTTCTTTTGCAAGCTTTGGGTCGGCATAACAACTGGCGATATCTCCTAGGCGGCGATCGACGATCTTATAAGCAACTTCTTTGCCTGAGGCTTTTGAAAATGCTTCAACCATTTCTAAAACAGAGTAACCTTTGCCTGTTCCTAGATTGACAGTGTAGAGATTTTCAACTTTATCATTTTCAAATGCCTGGAGTGCTTTGACATGGCCTTTTGCCAGATCCACCACATGGATATAATCACGTACGCCTGTTCCATCCGGGGTTGGGTAATCACCACCAAATACCGATAATTCTCGCAAACGCCCTACTGCAACCTGTGAAATATAGGGCATCAAATTATTTGGAATATCATTTGGGTCTTCTCCTATTCGGCCACTGATATGTGCACCAACCGGATTAAAGTATCTTAACAAGCCAATCTGCCATTGATCATCGGAGACGTAGGTATCTTGCAGGATTTCCTCAATATGCAGTTTTGAGCGACCATAGGCATTGGTTGCACTCACAGGGAAGTTTTCTTTTATGGGTAAGCTTGCGGGATCACCATAAACGGTTGCAGAGGAACTAAAAATAATGCGCTTAACATCATTTCTTTTCATCGCATTAAATAAACAGATGCTGCCTGATATATTTGTATCGTAATACATTAGCGGCTTTTCTACCGACTCACCCACTGCTTTTAAACCCGCAAAGTGGATAACTGCGTAAATATCATGCTTCTCAAAAGTTTGATCTAGAATCTGTGAATCACGCACATCACCTTCGATGAAAGTAATTTCTTGTCCGGTAATTTCTTTTACCCGATCCAGTGAAACGGTAGAACTATTACAAAGATTATCCAGAACAATTGGAGTATAACCTGCTGCCAGTAACTCAATGCATGTGTGTGAACCGATATAGCCTGCGCCGCCAGTGACTAATATATTTTTCATAATATTTCTTGATGCTGTTTTTAATAGCGGCAGATTAACCTGCTGTATAAAAAATAGCCAGACCCTCTCTCAAGAACCTGGCTATTCAGTTTAATTATGCCGACAGCCTGTGTCGCAATTACTCTTTTAAACTAGCTATCACTTTTTTTCTTTTTCTTTGGCTTTTTCTTTGACTTTTTAGCTTTCTTGGGCTTTTTAGGTTTTTTAGGTTTCTTCGCCTTTTCTACATCAGCTACCCTTCTGCGAGACTCTGTGTTTGTGCCTGATCTACGTGTTGATTTACTCGCTGAACCAGAACCTGTCCTGCGTGTTGATTTAGTCCCTGAATCATCCGAATTATTTGTATCGGCTTTTCTAACAGGCTTTTTCTTTTTAGGTTTTTTTCTAGTCGTTGATGTATCACTGCTTTCTGGCATTGTATAACCTTGTGGCGCAACACTTTTCCCTCGGGATGTAGATACATTTTTCTTAATATCCTTATAGGTAGCTTCACCAATACCAGGCACGTTATTGAGGTCAGTAATCTTTGAAAATTTACCATTTTCTTTGCGAAAATCAACAATAGCTTGAGCCTTGCTTGAGCCGACTCCATGCAGGTATGCAGCAAAAGTTTCAGCACTTGCCTTATTGATATTAACCGTTTCCTTACCCTTAAACTCAGTATTTGCCAAGGCAACTGCTGGCAAAAGGAACAATGATAATAAAAAGCCCGATAATAAATTACGTATATTAAATCTCACATTTAACTCCTTGTTTTTCATAAAAATAATTGCTAGCCGTTAGTGTACTTATAGAACCAATTGGTTCAAATTAAGTATTGGTAATAAAATTGATAGTACAATCAACAATACTACGCCACCCATAATCAAAATTAACATGGGTTCAAAAATGCCTAACATACTGGTCAACATCGCGTCTGTTTCACGTTCCTGCTGAACTGCTGCGCGTTCCAGCATCTCATCCAGTTTGCCACTGCTTTCTCCACTGGCAATTAGATAAACTGTCATCGGTGGAAAATACTTTGATTGTTCCAACGCGCGGTTTATGGTCATCCCTTCACGAACTTTAACAGCAGCATTTTCAATCGCCTTTCTCATGGGCAAGTTTTGCACCACCTGAGCTGAAATTGACATCGCATCCAGTATTGGTACACCACTAGAGGCTAAAATACTTAAGGTTCTGGCAAAACGTGCCGTATTTAGTCCGCGCACCATCTTTTTTATGACAGGTACTTTTAGTAGAAAATTATGATATTTATAGCGGTACTTGGATATTTTAATGAGTTGCTTGAACAGAATAAACGCCAGTATTAACCCTATCGCTACATATATTCCATAGGCTCTGACAAAGTCACTAACCTTGATAAGGACTTGGGTCATTGCGGGTAATTCCTGCCCAACATTGGCAAATACGTCTATGATTTTGGGTACGATAAAACCAAGTAAGCCAGCTACAATCGCAATAGATAATACCGTTAAAATAGCAGGATAGAACATCGCTGTTGAAATGCGTTGCTGTGTTTCTTGTCGAGACTCAGTATAGTCGGCCATGCGCTCAAGTACTGCATCAAGATGCCCTGATTGCTCACCTGCAGCAACTGTTGCCCGATACATATCTGGGAAGACAGAAGGAAAGGTTTTCAAACCATCAGCAAATGAAAATCCTTCGACAACGCGCGAACGTACAGCTGACAAAATATGCCTTACATTGCGTTTTTCGGTCTGTTTGGCGGTGGTTGCTAAAGCTTCTTCCAGCGGTGATCCTGATTGAACTAAAGTAGCCAGTTGTCGAGTCATTAAAGCCAGGTCAGCGGATTTTACACGCCCTGCTCTTTGCTTTTTATGCTTAGTCTCTTTTTCAGATTTTTCGACCTGATCAACCTGCAAAGGTGTCAGATTACTGTCGCGCAGGAGCTGTCGAATTTGACGGGCGTTATCAGCTTCCAGCATGCCTTTTTCTTCTTTGCCTTTACTATTAAGCGCAGTGTATTCAAATGCAGGCATGGGTATTAACTTTCAGCAGGTTTATTGGCTTTTTTATCTTCACGAGTCACACGTAATACTTCTTCCAACGACGTTTTTCCTGAAAGAACCAGACGCATGCCATCCTGTCGGATTGTAGGTACACTTTTATGCACATATTCTTCAACATCCTGTTCACTGGCACCATCATGAATCAAGTTACGCGTAACATCATCAATTTCAACAAATTCATAAATACCATTACGCCCGACATAGCCAGTATGATTACAGGCACTGCATCCCTTGGAGTGAAACAGGGTGGGTGGATTAGTGCAATCAATACCAAGTACATCGCACTCTGCCTGATCAGGAATGTATGCTGTACGACAATCAAGACATAGTAATCTCACTAGTCGTTGTGCAATCACTCCAATCAAACTGGAAGACAATAAGAAAGGCTCAACGCCCATATCACGTAATCGTGTTACCGCACCAACAGCTGTATTGGTATGTAAAGTTGAAAATACCAAGTGACCGGTTAGAGATGCCTGAACTGCGATTTCTGCGGTTTCTAGATCACGAATCTCACCAATCATGACGACATCAGGGTCTTGACGTAAAATAGCACGAAGTCCCCGCGCAAAACTCATATCGACTTTATTATTCACTTGCGTCTGACCGATACCATCTATGTAATATTCAATAGGATCTTCAACGGTGAGAATATTGCGGCTGGATTCATTCAAATGAGTTAAAGCTGCATATAAGGTTGTGGTTTTACCAGAGCCTGTAGGACCTGTAACTAAAATGATTCCATGTGGCTTTTTGATTAAAGCTTTTAGGCGCTCATGGGTAACCGGATCCATTCCCAGATGTTCCAGATTAAGTCTGCCCGCAGACTTATCCAGTAGACGTAATACAATACGTTCATTATGCCCGGAAGGTAAAGTTGAAACACGCACATCAACGCCCCGCCCTGCTACTCGCAATGAAATTCGTCCATCCTGAGGCACACGTTTTTCAGCAATATCCAGCTTTGCCATAACTTTTATTCGTGAAATCACCAATGCCGCCAGTGCACGTGGTGGCTCCAGAATTTCACGCAATACGCCATCAACACGCATGCGTACTATCATGCGGTTTTCAAAGGTTTCTATATGAATATCAGAAGCGTTTTCTTTGACTGCCTGAGTCAATAAAGCATTGATTAAGCGAATGATGGGAGCATCATCTTCAGATTCGAGTAGATCTTCTGGTTCTGGCAGTGAATCAGCCACATCGTGTAAATCCAGCTCTTCACCAAGATCATCCATCATGGCGCTGGCACCAGCACCACTATTGTCATACTGCATTGCCAGCAGACGTTCAAAGGCTTCATTTTCGATTAGCTGAAAAGTGACCTTGTCCTTTAAAAAACGGTTAACTTCATTGGCAATGGCTGGCGTTAAACCTTTCTTATAGTGAACAATTAATTCACCATCAATACCCTGTTGTAGTACAACGCCATTGCGCTTTGCAAAGCTATAGGGAAAATCTTGCCGCTGATTAGGATCATCAGTGGCTGTTTCCAGTTTTTCAAAGTCTACCGCTTTATTCATTTCTAATACTTTTTTTGAATTATTCGGGTTATACCCTGAGTTATCATTATAATCATTTCCCATCAGGGTTACTGACGTTTTGCAGGGAATACATTCTGTAATCTCTGCGGTACTTTTTTGGGTGCACTTTGCGGCTGAGCAACAGGAACAGCGCGTCTTCTCGCATGTAGAGCTGCCGCTCTTTTTTGCTGTGCCATTTTTTCATTGTTGATTCTATTATTATATTCTAAAACACGTTGCTGTTGCTGGCGAACAATGATTTTCTGCTTCTGCTCTGGACTTAAATGTGAAAGAAAATTATTATTAATTTCAGAGGGGAATTTTGCAGCCTTTTCTTTTAATATTCCGCGCTTGGTTATATTTGAAGTCAACTGTTCATGCTTGATTTTATTATACTTTTCACGCGTATAATGATCACCACTTAGGACATCACGCATAATAACCGGATGAATAAATACCATTAGATTGGTTTTAGTTTTATCTGTGGTACTACTTCTAAACAACTTGCCCACTACAGGTATATCACCAAGTACAGGCACTTTTGATACTTGATCTTTAAAAGTATCCCTTATCAAGCCACCCAGAATTAACACCTGACCATCTTCTACCATAACACTTGTAACAATAGATCTTTTATTAGTAATAATATCAGTTGCTTGCGTCGATGCCGCGATACTGGATACTTCCTGTTCAATATCAAGACGAATACTTGTACCATCATTAATCTGGGGTTTAATCTTTAAAGTAATACCGATATCTTTTCGTTCAATCTGTGTTCTAAAGGGATTACTAGCAGCATCAGAAGTGCCTGTACCTGAAGTTTCTGTCACAAATGGTACATTCTCACCAACTATAATTGATGCTTCTTCATTATCCAGCGCGACAACTGTAGGTGTCGATAGAATATTGGTGGCACCGTCGCCAGATAGTGCGTCAATTAACACACCAAATCTATTTTTGCCAACGTTATCTACCAGCCCAAGCCTGCCACCCCCAGATGAAGGAACAATATTACCCAAAGCGGCCGTTTTTTGATCATCCGTACTAGCCCCAAGCAAACCTAATAGCGCACTAACACTTGCGGTTGTTCCAGCCCCACCCAGCAATCCCTCGGTACTATTAAACCCAAGGCTAGTGCCAAGTGTCTTCGACAGATTTGCTGAAACCTCTGCTATAACAGCCTCAACCAGAACTTGCGCACGCCGCACATCCAGACGTTTGATGACTTTAGCAAGATTAGCATGTACGTCAGGTTCAGCTGTAATAATTAATGAATTTGTTGCTGGATCAGCCTGTATATCTACATCTGCTTTCTGGGTGCCTGCCGCACCTTTTTTGGTAGCTTTTGTGGTTTTTTGAACCTTGGAGAAACCGGTTAACACTTTGGCAAGATCTTCAGCTTCTGCATAACGCAAATAAACAACCCTGGTTTTCTCTTCTACAGGTTGCGGTGTATCCAGCTTTGCAATAATTTTGCGTACTTGCTGGCGTGATGACTTATCTCCACTGAGCAATAAGCTATTGGTTCGGGTATCAGCTGAAATCTTGTTTTTAGACTTAGCGCCCTTAATAGTAGACTGCTGTAGCTTTTGAATCGTTTGCGCCAGGTCTTTTGCAGATGCATAGCGAAGAGGTACGACTTCTAGCTCTTCATCGTCTGCACGATCCATACGTTTGATTAC
>Ga0209633_10006240_pt1 | contig 10233 bp, 9 predicted proteins | sample Cruoilmetagenom1_FD_187290 | JGI IMG/M metagenome (GOLD analysis project Ga0209633, IMG submission 187290) | Oil polluted marine microbial communities from Coal Oil Point, Santa Barbara, California, USA - Sample 1 (SPAdes) (version 2) | ecosystem: Environmental > Aquatic > Marine > Oil seeps ... | reverse complement strand
ATAAAGATTTTTTTTAAACTTGCTTATACATAACTCTAAATGGTAATACGTTGGCAGAATTTAAAAGTAAACTATTTTCTAAACTTTCTTTTAAATATTGCCAATCTTCATCTTCATATGTAGTCTCAATATTTTTAGTTATATAGACATCAATAGTAGGGGTGTATCCTACAGCACTGTTTTGTTGTACTTGCACCCCTTTTTTAATAGAGACGTCCGAAATAGCCGATTTATAATGATTAAAGCAATGGTTTACGATATCTTGATTCGTTACAACTCTTCCTCTAGACAAAATATTTTCTCTATATGCATATACTTTTTCACTGGCTTTCGGCTCATTTTCTCCACCAATAGTACCGGTAACAAACATTATAGAATCACTTTTAAAAGAAGTGCCTTTGTATTGGTGCAATCTCATGAATGGATGAATTTTATTAGCTTCTGAACCATTGGTTGTCCAGTAGGAAATAAAAAAAGTATCTAAAGCATTATTTTTTTGTTTATCATTCTCAATTACTAGATAAGGAATTTTACTTTTTGTAAAATCTTTACGTTCAATCTTTTGTTCTACACTTGAAATTATCTGACGTAATTCAGTTACTTTAGTATTAATAAAATCATCGCCTATTGCATTATAGGCAACACTATCTTCTTTAAGAACGTCTAATAGGTAATGAAGTAACTCAGAAGCATCTCGTTCATCAAATCTCGCAACACCGCCATATCTTAAATGAGCTTTTAAATCTTTGTTGTTATTAAACCCTGTGCGATTTTGCACTAAATATTCGTCTCCATTACTAGTGTCAATTTGCTGTAGATCTAAAAAAAAGTCGTTTTCTATTGCTAGAGGTACTATATTTAAATGCTTTTGAGAACGCTGACTTTTATGTATTAACTTTTTATTAATTACAGGATAACAATTCACATAACAATAGATGTTTTCAATTAGTTGCGGGTTAACTATTGAAGACATTTTGACCTTTACCCAAATTAAATCTTCATCAAAATTTTTAAGGCTCTCAGAATTTATGAATGCCTTAAACGCATCAGGATATTGTTTTTTAATTTTACTAATAGGCCTGTCATCATTTAAGGTAATGAAATGTTTTTCATAAAGAGAATTAATAACTCCCTGGTAAAACTGTAATTTTGTTTGTACACTTTCATTGATGAAATTCTTATAATTTTCTATAGGCTCAACGTTAGTGTTATATCCTTTTTTTACGCTTACAGTTTCATCGTTCATTTTCCATTCAGCATTCGCCAAATTACTTAAAAATAGGTCTCTTTCTGTATTGCTCGTTGTATTAAAATAGAGCATTACATTTTGTAATGATTCTAATTCTTTATTGGTTTTTAAACCGATCCAAAAGGTATTATATTCTGGTGATTTTTTGTAATGTTCTTCGGCTGTTAAAAATTCTTTCATTTTTAACCCTTCAATAATAGTTGCTTTATTTTGTCCTACAATATATTTTATATCACAATTTGAAATATGATATTCACCAGTTGGGCTAAAATAGAATTCTTTGATTTTCTTATTTGAATTAACATCAATTCCCATAGCACGCTTCCTGAAAATAAACTGATTATATTCATTAACAACTTCTGTAGCTTCTAAAGGAACACTATGTAAAATGGCATGCGCAGGTTTTGCTAGAGTAGAAACTTCTGGAGTTAATAAATCTACCAAACGTTCAGTAATACGCGTTCGGCTAGATTTTATAGTATCAGAAACACGCAATAATTCATGAGAAAAAGTATCATAAATAAGAGAAATAATCGGGTCAAAAGAATATTCTAATTCTAATTCATCTACGTCCCAAATTTCTGCCGTACGTTTAAGAAGTCTGTCTTTTATTTGCTCTTTTGTAAGATCTTTCAAATTATACAATTTTAATTAAGTGAAACTATTAGTAGCTGCTTTAAAAGTAAGATTATTATTTTAGAAATTCTCCAAATAGTTCAAAAGTCAAATATTTTAAATAAAACTCTCCCCATAAAATATTAATAATCACTAAATCAAAACAGAAATGTTAAAATAAAACAGAAATTTAGATAGTCTAAATTAACTGTTATTTCGCATAAATAAAACGGAAGAAAATTGAAAATATTTTAAAGAATGAAAGGTCTCATATCTGTTAATTTAAAGCTGATGAATAAAGTTATTATATTCTTAGGTAGCTGTTATCCATAAAAAAAACCGTCTGCTTTTTGCTAGACGGTTTTTATATTTTTATATAATGGATACTTATTTAAAAAGTTTTTCCATTTTTTGTTTTTCCTCTTCAGCTAATTGAGAATCAACTAAAATCCTACCACTATGCTCGTCTGTTGTAATTTTTTTTCTAGTTGCAATTTCAACGATCATTTGAGGCGGTATTGTAAAGAATGAACCACCAGAAGCACCTCTTTCAATTGAAACTACTGCCAATCCGTTATTAACCTTAGAACGGATGCGTGTATAAGCATTTAATAATCGCTCGTCTATTAATTTGCCAAATTCAGCAGATTTTTTATAAAGCATTTTCTCTTCTTTCTCAGTTTCAGCCATGATAGACTTTAACTCACTCTTTTTATGTTTTAAATGCTCATCTCTCTCTTTAAGTTTCTCTTTAGCGGCATCTATAATTTCATTCTTCTGAGCAATTTTAACAGAAAATTCTTTGATATGTTTTTCTGCTAATTGAATTTCAAGATCTTGATATTCAATTTCTTTAGTTAAAGAATCAAATTCTCTATTATTTCTTACATTTTTTTGTTGCGTAGTATATTTTTTCACCAATGTTTTGGCTTCTTCAATAGTATTTTTTCTATTTTTTATACTAGTTTCTAGATTTTCTATGTCACTGTTAAAATTAACAAGTCTAGTATTCAAACCTTCAATTTCATCTTCTAAATCTTGAACTTCAAGTGGTAATTCACCACGAGTATTTTTAATTTCATCAATTCTAGAATCAATTAACTGTAAATCGTATAGCGCTCTTAATTTATCTTCAACGGTTAACTCTTTTTTTGCCATCTTTATAAATAGTTGATTGGGTTTGTATTTTTTTCTGATAAAACGACTGCAAAATTACGGAATTTTTTTGTAAGATAATCCACTAAATGGTTTTTTGTGAATTGTTCACTTTCATAATGCCCGATATCGGCTAAAATTATCTCATTTTCAGCCTTGTAGAAATCATGATATTTGAAATCTGCTGAAATGTAAATATCTGCTTTTGAATTCTTTGCAGCCTCAATGGCAAAACTTCCGGATCCGCCTAGTACGGCAACTTTTTTTATAGGTTTCGCGAATAATTTTGAATGTCTGATACTCTGTAAATTAAACTTCTTCTTAACAAATGATAGAAAAACTTGTTCTGTCATTGCACTTGTAAGCTCACCAATCATACCCATACCGATATGTTGATGTACATTATCTGTAGTCACTATGTCATAAGCAACTTCTTCATATGGATGCTCTTTAAAGAGTGTTCTTAATAAATCTCTTTCTAAATGTGCTTCGAAAATAACACTAATAAAAGCTTCATTTTCTTTGTGTAATTTTCCTTTTTCACCTAGAGTTGGGTTTGAATCATCATTGCCTTTATAAGTACCAACGCCATCCATATTAAAACTACAATTATTATAATTACCAATGGCACCAGCACCAACATTGAATAGAGCAGTTCTTACTTTTTCGGCATCTTTTTTCGGCACATAGGTTGTCAATTTTTTAATAAAACCTTTTTTCGGTAACAATACTTTTGTATTTGTTAATCCCAATACTTCGGCCATTTTAGAAGAAACTCCTTTAAATGAGTTGTCTAAAGCAGTATGTGTCGCATAAATAGCGATATCATTTTTTATGGCTTTTAATACAACTCGCTCAACATAATTATTCCCGTTTATTTTTTTTAAACCTGAAAAAATAATAGGGTGGAAGCTCACAATTAAATTGCATTTTTTATCAATTGCTTCATCTACAACATTTTCTAATGTATCTAAGGCTACTAAAACTCCAGTTACTTCAGTTGTATAATTCCCAATCAATAAACCAACATTATCAAAATCTTCAGCATATTTTAATGGTGCTATTTCTTCTATATGATTTGTTATATCTTTTATGGTCATTGTAATGAATTGTGCTTTGGGTTTAAAGTTACTAGAATTTTTGATTATATGGCAATATGTAAATCGATGATATTTATTATATTAGACATTCTATAACAATGAGAATCTAATTATCAAATTAAAATTGATGAAATCTTACTGAAACCCTTCAGGGAATAGTATATGATTCTTCACAAATATAAAAAGTAAATTTAAACTAATCCATCATGAAAAGTGCATTAAAGATTATCTTGTTTCTACTTATTTCAACATCTATTTATAGTCAGTCAAAATCCAATCTTGAACTCATTGATATTTTTAATATGGAATATGTTTCTGATCCACAAATCTCTCCTGACGGCACCAAGATTATTTATGTAAGGAATTTTAAAGATGTTATGACCGATAAAAATTTATCGAATCTTTGGATTGTTAATTTTGATGGATCTAATAACAGGCCATTGACAACAGGAAACAATAACGATTTTTATCCGCGTTGGTCTCATAATGGTAAAAAAATTATTTTCAAATCAAATATGGCTGATAAGAAAGTTAAACTGTATCTCATGTGGTTAGATACAAGAGAAACGTTTGTATTGACCAATACACCCCAAACTCCCGGACAAGTATCATGGTCAAGTAACGACACCAATTTAGCATTTAACATGTTTGTTCCTAAAAAACCTAAACCTTTTGTAAAACTACCATCAAAACCAGAAGGAGCAAAATGGAATAGGCCTCCGGTATATATTGACAAAATGACCTATAGAGCTGATGGCCGAGGTTATTTAAAAGACGGTTATTCGCAAATTTTCACAGTTTCTAGTAATGGTGGAACACCAAGACAACTTACATTTTCAGATAATAATCACGGTGCTCCCAGATGGTCTAGCGATAGTAGATCGTTATATTTTTCTGCTAATCTTCATAAGAATAATGAATTAGAGCCAAGAAATAGTGAAATATATCGGCTATCACTTAAAGATGGTTCTATGTCTACATTGACTGATAGATTTGGACCTGATACCAATGCAGAACTTTCTCCTGATGGATCAAAAATTGCTTATGTTGGTTTTGATGATAGATTTCAAGGATATCAGGTAACTAATTTATATGTAATGAATGTTGACGGTGGAAATTCTAAAATTTTATCTAAAGACTTTGATAGGAGTGTTCAGAATATAAAGTGGGCTAGTAGTGGAAAAGGTATTTATTTTCAGTACGACGATAAGGGAGATACTAAAATAGGATATATTACCCTTAATGGGAAAGTGACTCCTATTGTAAAAAATCTGGGTGGACTGTCATTAGGAAGACCCTACAATGCAGCGTCCTATTCAGTGTCTAATAATGATAAGTTCGCTTATACATTGGGTAAAACAGATCATCCGGCAGATCTAGGTGTTTCCTATAAGAATAGCACTCAAAGAATTACTAATTTAAATGATGATCTATTTTCTTTCCGAGATCTTGGTAATGTCAAAGAGTTTTGGTGGGATTCTTCTTTTGATCAAAGAAAAATACAAGGTTGGATTGTGACTCCTCCAAATTTTGATCCAAGTAAAACATATCCTATGATTTTAGAAATTCACGGTGGCCCTTTTGCAAGTTATGGTTCTGTATTTTCAGCAGAAATTCAATTATATGCAGCTGCGGGCTATGTGGTATTATATACAAATCCTAGAGGTAGTACAAGTTATGGTGAAGAATTTGGTAATTTAATACATCATGATTATCCTAATCATGATTATGACGACCTTATGTCAGGTGTTGATGCTTTAATTGAAAAAGGATATGTAGATGATAAAAATCTTTTTGTCACCGGAGGAAGTGGAGGTGGAGTGCTCACTGCATGGATAGTGGGAAAGACCAATAGATTTAAGGCTGCAGTAGTTGCTAAGCCAGTTATCAATTGGTATAGTTTTGTTTTATATGCAGATAACCCTGGATTTTTTTATAAATATTGGTTTCCTAATAAACCTTGGGAAGATCCTAGCAACTACTTAAAACGGTCACCATTATCATATGTAGGAAATGTTTCAACTCCCACAATGTTATTAACGGGTGAAGAAGATTTTAGAACGCCTATTGCTGAATCTGAACAGTTTTATGCAGCTTTGAAACTTCAAAAAGTGGAAACTGCAATGGTAAGAATTCCTGGAGCCTCACATGGTATAGCGAATAGACCTAGTAATTTAATTGCAAAAATCGCGAGTATATTAGCTTGGTTTGATAAGTACAAGGATAAAGAATAAGTAATTAAGTACTATGAGAAATTTGCATCTTTAAAAAGACGCAAATTTCTCATAAAACTCAAATGAATCAGAAAAAATATTGAATATTAATGGCTACATTTCATAGAATTGAATGACATCTTCACCATTAGATTTTTTATAACCTCGGTACATTCCTTCGGTGTTAAAAAACCACGCGATATTACCCTCTTTATCTAAACCAACCATTCCACCATCACCACCCAAATCACCTATTTGACCAATTACATCGGTAAATGCATCTTGTAAACATAAATTGCCATAATGCATTAAACTTGATGCTTCATGAGCCGCCAATGTTCTGATGAAATATTCACCAGTACCGGTACACGAAACACCGCAAGTATTGTTGTTAGCATAAGTGCCTGCACCTATTAAAGGTGAATCACCAATACGCCCGTATTTTTTGTTGGTCATACCTCCTGTAGAAGTACCTGCAGCAATATTTCCATTCTTGTCTAATGCTACTGCTCCAACTGTACCAAATCTATGGTCATCAATAAGTTCATCTTTATTCAATGCCGTATGGTCCAATTTTACCTTGTCTTTTTCTTGGGCTTTTAATAATTGATTGTATCTCTTTTCTGTATGGAAATACTCATCATCAACAAATGTCAGTCCATGTTGTTTTGCAAAATCTTCAGCTCCATTGCCTGAAAGAAGTACATGTCTGGTACTATCCATTACAATTCGAGCCGCATTAATAGGGTTTTTGATATGAGAAACTCCTGCCACGGCACCTGAGTTTAGCGTTTTACCATCCATAATAGAAGCGTCCAACTCGTTTTTACCGGCACTATTAAAAACAGCACCTTTACCTGCATTAAATAGTGGAGAATCTTCCATTACATTAATAGTTTTTTGTACTGCTTCAAGAGAAGTGCCGCCATTTTCTAAAATAGTATATCCTACATTCAGCGCTTCCTGTAGCTTTTCGCGATACGCTTTTTCTTGTTCTGGTGTAATATTAGCTTTTTTAATGGTACCCGCCCCACCATGAATGACTATCGCATAACGCTTTTCAACTTTTAAAGTGTCTTTTTGTTCTTTTTTGCAGCTTATGTTTATCACCAATAAAAACACAAGCGCCAATAATTTTAGATAAGATATTTTCATGAGAAACTATTTTATGCTAAAATTACATAATATTTTTATTTGAGAAGTACCTTGCTTATAATTTCTAAGGTTCTGAAGTAAATTAATTATGTAGAATTTTATTTGAAGAATTCTTTTGATTTATTCCAATGTATATCCATCTCTGCTAAGGTCATATCAGCTAATTGTTTCCCTTCCTTTTTTGCCGCCTCTTCTAAGAATTGAAATCGTTTGATAAATTTTTTATTAGTTCTTTCTAATGCACTTTCAGGATCAACCTTAATAAAACGAGCATAATTGATCAATGAAAATAGAACATCGCCAAACTCTCCTTCTATATTTTTCTTATTTCCGATTTCTATTTCAGAAGATAATTCATTGAGTTCTTCTTTTACCTTAGCAAAAACCTGATGTGGTTCTTCCCAGTCAAAACCAACACCGGCAACTTTATCTTGAATCCTATTTGCCTTTACCATTGCCGGTAAACTTTTAGGGACACCTTCCAGCACACTTTTTTTGCCTTCTTTTAATTTTAGTTTTTCCCAATTCTGTTTAACATCTTCTTCATCATTAACCAAAACATCTCCATAAATATGAGGATGCCTGCTGATTAATTTTTCAGAAATACTATTGGCAACATCAGCAATATCAAAAGCCTTTGATTCTGCACCAATTTTGGCATAAAAAATAATATGTAGTAAAAGATCACCTAACTCATTTTTAATTTCAACTAAGTTGTTATCTAGAATGGCATCACCAAGTTCATAAGTTTCTTCTATGGTAAGGTGACGCAAAGATTGGAGCGTTTGTTTTTTATCCCAAGGACATTTTTCTCTAAGCTCGTCCATGATATCTAATAGACGATTGAATGCTTTTAAATGTTCTTTTCTTGAGTTCAAAATTTCAAGTTTCTGTTGATGAAATTATTTTCTACTACTTACTGATTGAAATTTACTCTTCTTCGTCAGATTGATCTTCTGATATGGCAGAAAAATCAAATTTAGAAGCTGCTAAAATAGTATACCACTGAATTACTTTTTTAATATTTGAAGGATATACCCTGTCTTCATCAAAATCAGGAAGTACTTTGCTAAAAAACGATATTAAGTTAGTATTACTATCTTTATGACTAACTACTTCATCCTTTATTTCACTAATAGATTTAAAAATATTCCTTAATGGAATTTCGTCATCATAGGTATAAATTGCAATATCATTTAAGACGCTAACATTATGCATAGCATTGATTGGTAATCTCTTTTTATCTACCAAAGATTGTACAATTAATCCGCCTTTTGTTTGTGAAATAATTTCATATAATCCTGGTTTGCCTGATACTGCTACTATTTTTTCTAACTGCATATTATTTTATTTTTTAGGGAATTTCATTCTATAGTCTACATCAATTTTCCCTTTACTGATATTGTCTAATTTCTTTTTTAATAACCTTTTCTTTAATGATGATAATCTGTCTGTAAACAAAATACCTTCAATATGGTCATATTCGTGTTGTACAACTCTAGCTGCCAAACCGCTTAAAGTTTCGGTATGTTTTTTAAAATTTTCATCTTCATATTCTATTGTCAGTGTTTCATTTCTAAATACATCTTCATTAATGTTTGGAATACTTAAACAGCCTTCATTAAAAGCCCATTCATCACCTACTTCACTTGTTATTTTCGGATTTATAAAGATTTTCTTAAATTTTTCCAGAAATTTTCTTTCTTCTTCATCCAATTCGTCATTTTCACTAAATGGCGAAGTATCAACAATAAATAAACGGATAGGTTTACCAATTTGTGGTGCCGCCAAACCAACACCTCTGGCATTAACCATTGTTTCTTTCATGTTCGTAATCAACTCTTCCAGATTAGGATAATCTTTTGATATGTTTTCTCCCATTTTTTTTAATACGGGGGTACCGTAAGCGACAATTGGTAAAACCATTTTTTAAATTTTCATTTTAATTATAATGTGCAAAGATAATACGATATTCACAAATCATTCTAGTCTTTTTCTCTTTTCTTATATGCACTTAGTTCTCTCTTTTCTTTTTAATGTCAGACTTTTCTTGCTAGATAAGTTTGCAATATAATTGTGGCACTTATCTCATCTAGCAATGCCTTATTCTGACGTTGTTTCTTTTTGAGTCCGCTATCGATCATTGATTGAAAAGCAATTTTAGAAGTAAAACGTTCATCAACGCGTTCAATCGGAATTTTAGGAAATAATTCTTTTAACTTTTCAATAAAAGGTATGATTAAAGCTTCACTTTCTGATGCAGTATAATCCATTTGTTTAGGTTCTCCTACAAGAAATAATTCCACAGACTCTTCAGCAATATATTTCTTTAAAAAAGTATAAATTTCATCTGTAGGAACTGTTTTTAAACCAGAAGCAATGAGTTGTAGCTCATCAGTTACTGCAATCCCAGTTCTTTTTTTACCATAATCTATTGCTAAAATTCGTGCCATGTTAAAATTTTGTGCAAAAATAACTTTTATGTGAGAACTACAGCAAATTTAATGCCTATTTTAAATGAAGCCCTTATATTTGTTAAAATTTATAGAAGGTGAAATAATATCCTTTTTAATAGAAATAATAAATGACTGACTTACAACAAAATATTGAGAAAGCCTGGGATAATCGTGAGCTTTTAGGAGAAAAATCAACTCAAGATGCAATTAGAAAAGTTATTGATCTTTTAGATAGAGGTGAATTAAGAGTTGCAGAGCCTACTGAGAATGGTTGGCAAGTTAATACTTGG
>Ga0209633_10006239_pt1 | contig 10234 bp, 10 predicted proteins | sample Cruoilmetagenom1_FD_187290 | JGI IMG/M metagenome (GOLD analysis project Ga0209633, IMG submission 187290) | Oil polluted marine microbial communities from Coal Oil Point, Santa Barbara, California, USA - Sample 1 (SPAdes) (version 2) | ecosystem: Environmental > Aquatic > Marine > Oil seeps ... | reverse complement strand
CTGACCGTTAAGCACCAAGTTACTTAATATGGGTGAAACATAAGTAGGGTTTGCTTCTATGATGGTTACATTGACACTGCTTCCACCCCACATCTTGAGATACTTTGCACAGGTTGCCCCTGCAAAACCACCACCAACTACCACAATATGTGGAGTAGTAGTATCTTCTGCCATACTAGGAGTCACTGCAACGAGTGAACTTACTCCTAGAAACTTCATAAAATTCCGTCTTGAATTTGAATGGTTTTTTTTCATCTACTGTCCTTTTTTAATCGTTAGTTTTAAGTGTTTTTAGCCAGTTTCCAATAAGTATGATCTCTTCACTGGTATAGCCATGTGCTTGAGCATTCATGATGGGTTCATCATCAAAAATCTCATCTAGAAGATCATCCTCTCCTGCGATACTATCCCACTCATTTACTGAGATACCATTTGTACCATGACACTGAGCACATTGTGAACCTAGAAGTCTTCCTGCATCAGCAGTGTAAGCTGTGGGTAAAAGTATGTCAGTGGTTGTTTGCGATGAATCTTCATCTTCATCCTCAATACCGTCATTATCATCATCTGAATCTTCATCATCCTCTATACCATCATTGTCATCATCGACATCATGCTCATCATCGATACCATCACCATCAAAATCATCATCATTATTGGCTATGTTGTCATCATCATTGTCATCATCTTCACCACCATGGTCACTATCTATCACTCCGTCACCATCGTCATCATTATCATAATAATTACTGATACTGTCGTCATCATCGTCTTCGTAAATATCTATTAGTCCATCGTCATCATCATCCAGAGGGTTCTCAAGTTCAATCTCGATCAATGTACCATCCACTTGGATGTTTAGTATGTCGTCTGAGACATGATCCCCATTTGCATCATTGATAAGAGCATAATCCATTGCAAGAGGGATGTTACCAAGATTTATATCTTCTCCAGCTCTGAAAAGTGTACCATTGGCATCAGAGGTAACCATACCGATCTGTGTGACCACTCTGGTTTCATTGTTATCCTCATTGGTTGTCATGACCAATGAACAGCTCACTGTACTAGGGATCTCGATCTCAAATGGATGCTCATCAGTATTGTTATCTGTAGATTTTACTTTGTAGTAACTACCATCCGCACAAAATGCTTCTATAAGCGTTCCTGGCACTGTCCCAGTGATCTTTGATAGGGAATCTGTTGTTGTATCAGCTACTTCTGTAGTAGATGATCCTCCACATCCTGCTAAAATGAGTGCAGATGCTAAAGCCGAAAGTTTCCATGAGGTTGTTTTCATATCCGTCCTTTTAAATTGTAGATGAGGAAGTTTATCAAGAATAGCGTTACCCATGTGTTATGGAAGTGTTAGCTTAGTGTTAGTTAGAGACTGAGAAAAGGAGTTTGAAGTTGTGTATGAGGTGGAAAGTTTGTTAAGTGTTTTGTGCCACTCTACGTGCAGAAACGATCTTACTGCTATAGTAGCCATGATGCACGGGTGAGATGATGATGCCTTTCTTTTTAGATGCAGCATGGATGAACTTTCCATTACCGAGGTAGATACCTACATGTGTAACGGGAATACCACGTTTTTTGTCTGTAAGGAAAAAGAGAAGATCTCCTTTTTGAAGATTGTTGATCTCTACGGCTTGACCTCTTTTTGACTGTGCCCAAGCAGTCCGTGGAAGGTTGACCTTATGTTTTTTGTAGAGGTATTGTACATAACCAGAACAGTCAAAACCTTCTGGTGTGGTACCACCCCAAACATATTTGCCACCTTTGAAGTATTTAGCATCTTCAAGAAGTTGTTTTTTGTCTGCTTGTGTAAGATGATAGGTCTTTCCTTCTTTTTGTGCCTGTGCTTTTGCCTGTGCGATGCGTTGAGTATGTTTTCTTGCTACTGCCGCCCTACGAGCAAGGTTCTCAGCACGGTGAAGTTCATCGTAGATGGCTTGAAGGGAGTATTCTGTAGCAGATTGGTTTAAAAATTCATTTTGTGTAGGTTGTAGATTTGTGCTTTGTACCACTTTACCATTTCTGTCGGTGATGGTAAAAAGGCTGGCATTTGAGAGTGTGACTAGTGTTATAAATGTGATGGTTGTTTTAATCATAACTCTCTCCCTCATGCATACTCATACTACATCGTATCAAAATGAACTTGAAGAGAAGCTAAGAGATCGCTCTAATGGTTCGTCCCACAGAAGTTTGCATCACAGCCATTAACCGCACCTGAGTACTTAGAGTTGGCTATAAAAAACTTTAAAAGACGTTTTTTACGTTTTTTAAAAAGTGCAGATTTTAGACTCTTCAAACCTTTGGGTTCGTTTTTGTGTATTTTTTCAAGTTTACCTTCAGTGGTAAAGTAAAATTCCCAGTCATCATCGTCTATCTGTTTTGCCATATAAAAGGCTGTCCCATGACAAGAAGTACAGAGTTTTGTCACAGTACGAAATGCCGTGGTATCGTACTTTTCTGCAGCATAAGTGAAAGTGGTGACCCCAAAGATGAGAAAAAACATACTGATAAATTTTAACATAAGAATCCTTTTTTTAGTGATTATAATGGTATGTACGTGTATTGTCTGTGTAGTTTGGGTGATTGATTGGTGAGCAATAAGCTATAATGTCAGCTATGAATAACGAAATCATCATCATAGGAGGAGGAGCCAGCGCACTTATGCTGGCATCTTTACTTCCTAAAAACACTGCTACCATCATAGAGTCGAATGCCAAAATAGGGGCTAAGATCCTCATCTCCGGTGGAGGAAAGTGTAACATCACAAACGATAAAATGGGTACAGAGTACTTTTTAGGTGATACAGGCTTTGTACAACCTTCTTTAAAAATGTTTTCTGAAGCATCTTTACTTACTTGGCTAGAACGACAGAGACTTTTCCCTGTACTTCGTAAAGAGACACAGTACTTTTGTGAACACTCTGCTAAAGAGTTGGTAGATGTTTTTGCTAAAGAGGTCAAAAAGCAAAAGGTGTTGTTAGGCGAAAAGGTGACACGTGTGCACAAAAGAGATGCACATTTTACAGTGACAACCGATAAACGTACACTGACTGCCAAATATGTGGTAGTCGCTTCTGGTGGGTTAAGTTTTCCTAAGATAGGTGCGAGTAGCATAGGGTATGACATCGCAGAGTCTTTTGGACACAGCATCGTTAAAACCGCACCTGCACTGGTAGGGTTTACCGTACAAAAAGAGCAGTTTTTTTTCAAAGAACTTAGTGGTGCCTCATGTGATGTGAAGATCAGAGTCAATGAGACTGTTTGCGAGGGTGCTTTGCTCTTTGCACATAAAGGATTAAGTGGCCCTGCGGTGCTGGATGCTTCACTCTACTGGGATAAAGGAAAAATAGAGATAGACTTTTTACCTGACTTTTCATGGAAAGGGGTAAAAGGTTCCCAAAAGCAGATAAGTTCGTTGTTGCCTATGCCAAAACGCATCACTAAGGCGTTTTTGGTACAATTAGAGGTTAAAGATAAGCCCTTTAGTAAAGTAACTCCAGAGGAATTAGAAAAACTACAACTGTTAAATCATTATGTTTTTGCACCAGCAGGGACTTTTGGATACTCCAAAGCTGAGGTCACCAAAGGTGGTGTGTGTGCAGAAGAAGTAGATGCTAAGACAATGATGAGTAACAAAGAAGAAGGCTTGTATTTTATGGGAGAAGTACTCGATGTGACTGGACGCCTGGGAGGCTACAACTTCCAGTGGGCATTTTCAAGTGCCTATACGGTTTATAAAAATATTAAGGGAAAAATATGAAGATCAAAATTTTAATGGCGCTAGTGTTTGCACTAGTGTTAAGTGGTTGTGGTGACTTGATGGGACCAGACAAAGAGGGATGGAAGTCATCACAAAAAAGTGAATTTTTAGACATACTTGAAGAAGACAAATATATGTCTATATGTAATCAGCAAGCACTCTATAAGAATGTAAAATCAAGTAGAAACTCTCAACTTATGTCAAAGTTGCTGGTTAATTATGCAAAAAACCTTGCTAACGGATGTGTAGATCTTCCTAGTTTTAATGCATCTCAACGTGCAAAAAGAGCAAGAGAGATAGACACATACTATGCGACCTATCAAGAGAAGGTTAAAGCATCAGATATCATGATGAAACTAAGAGCAGGACAAAAGATAGAGCTGATCTTACAACCGTATGTGCCTCAAACGCCACAGTTTAAAGCGCTTATTAGTAAATACAAGGCCTTGAAGGACTCTTCCGATACAAATATCACGGAAGCACAACTAAAGAAAATTCGCCTCAATATAGAAAGAACAAAAATGATGAAACCAGAGCTTGGAAATAACTATGCACTCATCAATGTTCCTGAGTTTAAAGTGCGTGTCATTGAAGGTGACAAAACAGCTATGAATTTTGCGGTGATAGTTGGGAAGTCAAATATGCAAACTCCTATTTTTTCTGAGAGAATGCAGTATGTTCAGATCAATCCGCAGTGGAATGTACCGGATTCTATCATGAGAAAGTCGTATATCTCTAAGATCAAGAGAAATCCAGGATGGATAAAAGCCAAAGGTATGCAACTGCATAAAGACTCTTATGACTTACGTTCACCTCAGGTAAATCCTGCTTCAGTAGACTGGTCAAAGTACCCTAAAAATGAAAAAGGATACATTCCTTACAAACTGGTGCAAGTCCCATCACTTAAAAATGGTCTTGGACGTGTAAAGTTCATCTTCCCGAACAGACATGCAGTGTACATGCATGATACACAGTCAAAACCACTGTTCAAAAGAAAAGTAAGAACATTCAGTCATGGGTGTATCAGACTTGCTAAGCCAAAAGAGTTGCTTAACCATGTCACCACAAACTATAGTTCAAAGACTCTAGATACGGTACATGGTTGGTATGACTCTGGAAAGACAAAACATCTCATGCTTGACAAAAACCTTCATGTACATACAGCCTACTTGACTGCATACGTAGATGAGACGGGTGCACTAAAGCTTTTCCCGGATGTATATGGGTTTGACAAGTCTCAAAAACTAACTTTTAACTAAGTACTAAGAAGTGAAGAAATTTTTACTTTCTTCACTTTCTCTCTTTGTTTATCTTCTTCTCCTTTTCTCGTTTACAGTTTATATTTTGGATATAAATAAAGTAGAGAAAAAAGAGCAAAAACCCCTTCCAAAAGTGACAACACAAAAAAAAGTTGAAATAGAACAGCCTTCACTGAGTATAGTACCAAAGGAGAAAGATTTGATAAATATAGATTTTGATGCGCGTCTTTTAGAACTAGAAGCCAAAGTCGGCGACCCTGTTTTTATCCGTATCTTTAAAGAAGAATCTATGCTTGAAGTGTGGATAAAACCAGCACACGAGTATGTCATTTTCAAGCAGTATCCTATTTGTGCTTTTTCGGGTCATTTGGGGCCTAAATTCAAAGAGGGGGATAGACAGTCGCCAGAGGGATTTTACACAGTGAAGAAGTCTCAGTTAAACCCAAATAGCAGTTATCATTTAGCATTTAATTTAGGTTTTCCCAATGCCTACGACAAAGCACATAAACGCACAGGCTCATACCTTATGGTTCACGGTGAGTGTGTTTCCATAGGCTGCTATGCCATGATAAATAGTAAAATAGATGAGATCTATAAACTCGTAGAAGAAGCACTAAAGTCTGGACAAAAATATATACAAGTACATGCTTTTCCATTTCGTATGACTGACATCAATATGGCAAAGTACGCAGATAACGAATGGTATGATTTTTGGACTGAACTTCAAGAGGGGTATAATTACTTTGAATCAGAAAAATTACCCCCTCATGTGACAGTACAAAACAAACGATACACCATACATGAAGCCAATGAATAGTAAAATAACCCAATTTATAATAAATGGTGAGACATGGCATCTAAAGAAGTAACCTATAAAGACAAACCTTTTCAACTTTCATATGAGTTAGTTAATCCCACAAAAACAGAAGTACTACTTGTACTTCACGGTTGGGGGAGTAACAAAGAGATCATGAAACAGGCCTTTGGCAAAACACTCCCAAACTACAAACATATCTACTTAGACATGCCAGGCTTTGGCAAGTCTAACAATGACATGATACTCACCACCGAAGACTACGCACAGATAGTGCAGCTTTTTTTAGATGCATTAGATGTGATACCTAGCATCGCTATGGGGCACTCTTTTGGGGGGAAAGTGTCTACACTTTTAAACACCCCTTGTTTGGTACTTCTTTCTTCTGCAGGCATCGTCACGGTAAAACCTTGGTCAGTCAAAGTAAAGATAGCTACGTTCAAACTCCTCAAACCTCTAGGTATGAAGAAGATACGTGAACTTTTTGTCGCACCTGATGCACAGGGGATGAGCCATGAGATGTATGAGACTTTCAAGAACGTGGTAGATGAAGACTTTGAAGCCAGCTTTGCAAAGAGTAAAAGTAGAGCGCTTTGTTTTTGGGGTAAAGAAGATACAGCTACCCCTCTTTACACAGGAGAGAAGATAGCAGGACTCATAAAAAACTCAGAGTTCTACCCACTAGATGGCGACCATTTCTTCTTTTTACAGCATAAAGACTTCATCGCACAAACTATCACAGAACAATGTAAAGGTATATACTAATGTTTCAGATCATCAATTCACTTTTTTACGCACTATTTCTCTTGGCTATGGGCTATTACTTCATCACTAACTTACAGTGGTACTCTTACAAGCTAAACCGTGTACTCTTTCACCATACGAAGACTTGGTGGCATTTTGTTTACTTCCTAGTGCCTTTTGTCCTTTATGCAATTGTAGACAGTAAAAGTGAGTATGGCTTTGTTGTGGTCATCGCTTATGTAGGATTGCTATACATGTGGTACAAAGGGTTAGACAAGCCACTGGTTTTTACAGGTAGAGTTAAGCGCTTTTTTATGGCTATGCTTTTGTTCGCTGTTTTCCTTGCGGTAGTCTTTCAGCATTTTGCTGTGGTGTTGCCTATCTTCTTAGCGTACTTTGTGTCTCTCTTCATAGAAAAGATGCTCTTTAACGGTTTTAAGGTCAAAGCTGAGAAAAAGATAGAAGCAATGACGGACTTAAAAGTAGTGGGTATCACTGCTAGTTATGGAAAGACAAGTATCAAGAACTACATCGAACACTTACTTAAAGCCAAGTACAAGACTTACGCGACACCACGTTCTGTAAACACTCTTGGTGGTGTGATGAAAGACGTGAACGATGACTTACCCGAAGACACAGAAGTCTATGTGGTAGAGATGGGAGCAAGAGGTGAGGGTGACATCGCAGAGATCACCACTTTTGTAAACCCGCATTACGTCATAGTAGGTAAGATAGGCCCTGCACATATAGAGTACTTTAGAACCATGGAAAACATCAGAAATACGAAGATGGAGATAGTCCGAACCTCTAGGCTCAAAGAAGCGTGGATACACGAAAGTGCCATGGTTAAAAGAGAAGACAATGTTCATACATTTGGAGAGAAAGCAAACTTAGATATACGCTCTAAGATGCCTGCGCCTGAGTTCATCATAGAAGATGTGGAAGCAACACTTGATGCTACAAGTTTCACACTAAATGGTGTACGTTACTCTGCAAGCATCTTAGGTGCATTTAATGCGATGAATTTAGCGGCCTCTGTACTAGTAGCAAAAGAGTTAGGTCTCACAGATGAAGAGATACAAACGCAGCTCTCGACCTTAGAACCTGTTGCTCACAGACTCCAACGCATTGATGCAGGTGGGAAAGTCATACTTGATGACAGCTTCAACGGAAACATAGATGGTATGATGGCTTCATTTGACCTAGCCAGTACTTATGAAGGTAGAAAAGTCATCATCACACCAGGGTTAGTTGAAGTTGATGATGCACTCAATGTACAAGTAGCACAGCGTGCCAATGAAGTGTTTGATGTGGTGGTAGTAACTGGTGATTTGAACTATGCCATCTTCAAAGACCATGTAGAGGCAAGTAAGTTGGTGAAGCTTGCTACAAAGGGTGAGATGGAGAGTATGTTAGTGGAGCAGACGCGTCCAGGAGATTTGATACTCTTTGCCAATGATGCACCATCTTTCGTCTGATTTTACTTCATCTTCACTCGAACATGTTTTGTTTCGTTTGGTCACTTACTATCAAGTAAGCTTCCGCTCTACACAAAACAGGTTCAAGTAAATCTAAAGCAAACTCAAACAAAATAATTTTTAATCCCTATCCATCCTCTTAAAAAATAGTTCATGACTTGGACTTTTAATGGTTATGCCATCAATGCCATACTTCTTCGCTTCTACTATAGAAAAGCCTTCTTTAAGTGTGATATGTAAACGTTTGCTTACCCAGTTGTGGATGTTGTTTCTGCATGCCATTTTGGTTGAGATGAGCATAGGGGTTGTCATGTTGTTGTCAGAATTTTTTTGTAAGGCACCACTTATGCGGTTGCAGGCATCAAAGCCTGAGAGTATCATTTTGTCCATGTCAAAGTCTAGTATGGCACGTGCTTTGCGTACCTCCATACCGTCCATAACACGTAAGTGCCAATTGCCGTTTAGGTCGTCTTTGTCTATGTGTGATTCACTCCATAGGAGGCTAGAGAGTAAAGCGGTTAGTATCAGTGATTTATGAAACATTAATTTACCTTTTGTAAATTTATTTTGGGTAGTATAATGAAGATTATTTAACGGAGTATGTATGAGATTTATTTTTTCATTTTTTTTACTATTTACAGTCTTGTTTTCATCTGAGATTACGCTCACAGAAAAACAGGCAAACTACATAGCCAAAAAAGTATGGCAAAACGAGGGTGCAGGCAAAGACAAGTATCTCATCTGGTGGAACAAAGGTGAGGACTTCGCTAGTCTTGGCATAGGACATGCCATTTGGTTCTCTAAAGGCCACACAGAGCGATTTAGAGAGGTTTTCCCTATGATGGTAGCCTTCATGCAAAAAAAAGGTGTAGAGATGCCTGCATGGCTTACTCCTGAGACAGACTTCCCATGGCAGACCAAAGAAGCTTTTGTCGCTGCTAAAAAAGCAAAAACAGCCCAATACATGGAACTCTTTCATTTCCTCAAAAGAACCTTTGGACATCAAGCAGCTTTTATGGCAGAACGTTTAAGCAATGCACTACCACAGATACTTGAAAGCATAGAAGATGAAAAGAAAAAAGAGGTCATCAAAAGACGTTTTCATGAAGTGATGCACAACAAAGATGGCTCAGTCAATGAGAGAGGTCTATATGTACTTTTAGATTATACGAATTTCAAAGGTGAAGGTACACTCAAAAGTGAACGTTATAACGGTCAGGGTTGGGGACTTTTACAGGTACTTTGGAACATAGATGACAAAGAAGCCAACAAACAAAAAGCCTTTGCAGAATCTGCAAGCCGTATGCTCTCAAGACGCATCAAGAACTCACCTCCTGCACGTGGAGAAGAGCGTTGGCGTAAAGGGTGGAATGTTAGACTTGAGACGTACTGGAAGTAGGTTATAGTTTTAGAGATCTTTCTTTAAACTTATGTAACTTCTTCATCGCTTTTTCCATCAGCTTGGCTTGCGTCTTAGCCGTTTTAGACAAGAGTGACTTTTCAAGTGCTTTTCTGTCAGATATCTGATCTTTATGGTCCTTAAAGTAGGTATGTAGCAGTTTCTTTTGGTTGACTGTATCGTTGAAGTCTCCTAGTAGGGTTTGGAGCTTTTTACCTTTTTCTATCATCTTTGCTATCTTCTCTTCACCAAAGACGTGTTGGAACTCTTCAAGCAGATAACGGAACTTTTTAAAAGCTATTCTGATCTTGTGGAGTTTTGCTATCTCAAACTCTTTTTCCAAAGCGCTTATCTTTTTTATGATTTTCCCATGTAGATTTATGAGTACTTCTTTTGCTGTGTCTTGGATGGTACCAGTGCTGTTTTGGGTGCTTACAAGTGCTTGTCCTGTTAATACACCTTGGTAGGTATGGAAAAAATCCTTGAATGTTTCACATTTTAACATCTTGCCTATTTCTTGATGTTCTTTCTCTTGTTGCTGGGTGATGTCCTTCTGGATCATCTCATGTGCTTCATCCAACTCTAGCAAACGCTCTTTGATGACGTCAAGGTCACGTTTTTGGTTGGTCAGCGTTGCAAAAAAAGAAAGGTTATCATAGAAGTAGATGAACTGTTCCTTTGGGAAAAGAAAAGAAAACTCTTTTAAAAAGGCTCTGGACTTTCTGATGTTGACCCTAAACTGGTGCAAGTCCTCATCTGCATCATACAA